>JACCDN010247765.1_pt1 | contig 91323 bp, 83 predicted proteins | sample 7441691 | NCBI WGS metagenome assembly JACCDN01 (sample SAMN15323439, study PRJNA562643) | freshwater metagenome | isolation source: river surface water | place: USA:Blue River Watershed | collected 2017-08-16 | reverse complement strand
TCATCCTTTGACGTGCGCAAGATCATGGACGAGCGCAAGATTCTCATTATGAACCTGTCCAAAGGACGCCTCGGTGAGGACAACAGTGCCCTCCTCGGTGCCATGATGATTACCAAGATCCAGCTCGCGGCTATGGGCCGCGTCGATATCCCAGAGGAGACACGCGCGGACTTTTATCTCTACGTCGATGAGTTCCAGAACTTTGCGACGGAGTCATTTGCCAACATTCTCTCTGAGGCTCGTAAGTATCACCTGAACCTCATCCTGGCCAATCAGTACGTGACCCAGATCCAAGAGGAAGTGCGTGATGCTATCTTCGGAAACGCGGGGAGTATCATATCGTTTCGGGTGGGCGCCATGGATGCCGAATTTCTGGAGAAGGAGTACGAGCCAGTTTTTATGATGAATGATATCGTCAATCTGCCCAAGTACCACATCTACTTGAAGCTCATGATTGATGGTATTGCGGGGGATGCCTTTAGTGCGACGGTGCTCCCACCGATCAAGATCGAGGGTGATCCCGAGACAGAAGCCAAGATTATCAATAGTTCACGCGAACGTTACACCTCCAAAAAAGAAGATGTCGAAGAAAAGATTCGTCGGTGGAGTGGCATGCTCACGCCCGAGGAGAGGCAGGCCCTGGTCCAGACAGTGACTTCCGCTCAAGGCGGGAGCGCCAAACCGGCTCTTGCACCAGTTGCTTCTCGACCTGCCCCTGTCTCACGACCGAAACCAGCTATTGCGACTCCTCGACCCAAGCCAGCTCCTGCCATTCCTCGGCCAGTCACTCCCAAGCCACCCGTTCAAACTCGACCTGAGCCGAAATCTGAGCCCAAGCCCATCGCCTCTCAGCAAGCGTCACCTGTGCCACCCAAGCCGGTTATGGTGCCTGAACCTCCGAAGAATGAAGCTGTGTATACTCCGGATGAGGCAACTGCAGTCTTAGAGGCCGTGGTGCCCGAAGTGCCCGTTGCGGAAATGCCGACATTTATCCCTCCCATGGCTCCCAAGAAGGAACCGTTCATGAAAGAGGATGTTCTGGTGGCATCACCAGTGGAGGAACCAGAGGAGACTGAGGATGATGCGGTAGACAACGTCGAAGCAACCGCACCGGTAGAAAAGCCGATGTATGATGCTGTCTGTGCCACCTGTGAAACCCCAATCCAAGTACCATTCGTACCAGATGGGAGTCGGCCGACCTTTTGCAAAGACTGTCTCAGAGATTATCAGCGAGCGACCGCCAAAGCCAGGAATGAAATCGAACAAGAGCAGGTCCGGGAGACTCCGCGCCCGGCACCCGCACCATCACCAGTACCCGCACGACCAGCCGTCAAACGTCCGGCTTATGTCCCCACAGAACAGCCGATGTCTCTCGCTCAGACTCGACACATCGAGCCCAAGAAATTCAAAGCGCTCAAAAAGCGCCAACCAGACCTCGGCGGTATCCGAGCTCTCATAGATACGGCCAAAAGAGAGTCATAGCCACTACTCCCTGTTGTCGGCGAGCTGCTTTTTTGTTACCATAGGGAAGTAAATCGTGACTGCGCCCTATGAGTTTTCGTCGGTATCATAAAAAGATTTATGCGGTCTGGGTTGTGGTCTCAGTGTTTGTCGTTGTTTCGATGATTGCTTTTCTTTTTGCGCCCTTTTTCATGTACTAGTTTCTCTATGAAGAGTCGATATTGGCTTCGGGCAGGACTAGTGGGTATCGCGGTCCTTATTGCGTGGGCCGTCTATGTCTCTTCGAAGCAACTGACACGCAATGAGCGCATCGAAAGCGAGGTAGAGACGCTCCGGATGGAGGCTGACAAGATTCGTCGTGAGAACGAAACGCTCCATGAAAAGATTAGCTACTTCTCCACAGCGGATTTTCAAGAACAGGAGGCCAAGGAGAAACTCGGGATGAAGAAAGAGCACGAAGAAGTAGTCGTGATCAAGGAACGACCCGAAGAAATAGCGACACTACCAGGCGTGGAGCGGAAACCGGCGAGAGTAACCGTCGAAACACCACCGTATCGCCAATGGTTTGAACTTTTTTTTAGTGCCCCCTAACGTATGAAAACCTTTTTCCCCAAATTACGCTGGTCGACGGCTCTCTATGGAGTACTCGCTTTGGCGACGCTCCTGTTGGTCGTGAGTCTGATCATCGCTTATTTCATACCACGTAATTTTCCTCGTCTACAGACGCTTGTCGACCGGAGTCCATATCCAGTCGCTATCATTGGTTATCGGGGAGCCATCACCTTTCGTGAGCTCTCTACCAATATGGAGTCGATTCGACGTTTCTATGAAAATCAGGATTTTTCACAAGTGGGACTCCGAGTAGATTTTTCGACTGATGAAGGCAAGAAACGTCTCAAGGTACGAGAAAAAGAGGTCTTAAACAAGATGATTGAGGATGAGTCGGTCATGATTCTGGCCAAGAAACGGGGCATTTTTGTCAGTCCCGAGACGGCTCGTCAGGGAGTGGCTCGCAAACTTGAAGAGTATGGTAATGGCCGGGAAGTCGCCGAGAGCCTCAAGCGTCTCTACGGTTGGACGCTCACTGATTTTGAACAGAAAGTAGTCCTCCCCAGCCTCTACGAAGAAAAGCTGTACGAGAGCTTTACCAAGGAAGTCGATGTGGCATCAGCCGCTAAGACCAAAATTGAGGAGGCAGCCCTCGCGCTCCGAGAGGGTCGGGATTTTGACGAGACTGTTGAGCAGTACTCAGACGGACAGTCGAAAACCAAGGGTGGAGATCTCGGGTGGTTTGCGATCCAAGATCTCGCTCCAGAGCTCCGGAGTGCCGTGGCGACGCAAAAGATAGGCGTCCCCGGGAGTGTCATCGAGAGTAGTCTCGGGTTTCACATCGTTCTGGTGGAGGAACTCCGCGAGGAAAAAGGGGGGCGTCTCTATCGTATCAGTCAGATTTTTGCCCGCAAGAATACTTTTGGGGATTGGCTCTCAGAGCAGATGAAGGGTCTTTCGATTATGGCTCTTGACCCACTCTATCGTTTTGACGCTGAGACGGCTCGAGTAGAATTCCGTGACCCTACCTGGCAGGAGTTCGAGAAGTCCCTTCTCGAGAAGGCCGCTGGGGATGCATCTTTCTTCTTTTAGTCATCGTATCTTCCACTGGAGCCAATAACATCTAACTTTGACACCTATGGAACAACCCACACCTACTCCTCTCACAGAGATTTCTCCCGAACCCACTTCGCAGCCGCCAGTGACCCCGCGCCTCAGTCGGGGCCAAGTTACGGCACTCTTTGTACTCACCCTCCTTTCGGGCCTAGTCGGGGGACTTGCGGCTCCGTATCTCTCCGCTCAATTGGAGCGTTCTTTTTTGGGGGGAGATAGGGAGACAAAACCAGCGCTCAGTGCCGAACAGATACGCGTCGTGGCTGAGGACAATGTGGTCGCGGATTTGGTTGAGCAGACTTCGCCCGGAGTCGTGAGTATCGTCATCAGCAAAGATGTACCCAAAGTACGGAGTTTTTTTGGTAACCCATTTGGTTTTCCTTTTTCTGATCCGTTTGGGACTGATGGGAATAGCGCGGGACAGACCCAAAAGCAGCGCGTTGGGAGTGGTTCGGGCTTCTTTGTGTCGGCTGATGGCCTCATCGTCACCAACAAGCATGTGGTCTCTGATGAACAGGCAGAGTACACCGTCATCTCAGGTGATGGGACCGAGTATCCGGCCAAGGTACTCGCTCGTGATCCGAGTAACGATATCGCTCTCATCAAAATTGAAGGGAACAATTTTCCGGTTCTGCCTCTTGGTGATTCAGATCGGATCCGGGTGGGAGAGACTATCATCGCTATTGGCAATCCGCTCGGTGAATTTGAGAACTCAGTCAGTCGCGGGATCATCTCGGGTCTCAAGCGGAGCCTCGAGGCCGGTTCTGGGCGAGGGGATTCGGAGCACCTCTCTGGCATCATCCAGATTGATGCCGCTATCAACCCAGGGAATTCTGGTGGACCACTCCTCAATCTCTCGGGAGAGGTAGTAGGAGTGAACGTTGCCATGGCTCAGGGTGCCGAAAACATTGGCTTTTCACTCCCGATTAATCAGGTCAAACGTATCGTGGAGCAGGTGCGTACGACGGGCAAGATGAGCTTTCCCTATCTCGGTGTACGGACGATTACACTGAATGAGGAGCTCAAGAAAAAGACCAGTCTCCCGTTTGATTATGGTGCACTCGTTCTCCGTGGTGAGACCATGACGGATTTCGCGGTGGTACCAGGGTCACCGGCTGACAAGGCAGGTATCGTCGAAAACGATATCCTCCTTGAAATCAACGGTCAAAGGATTGATGAAGAGCATAGCCTCATCAGCTTTATGGGTCAGTATGCAGTGGGGGATGTGATCACTGTCAAGGTTTGGCACAAAGGCGAGACCAAGGATATCCAGGTTCGACTTGAGGAACGACAATAAGTATGGTATTTCACTTCGCGGTCTTTTTCTGGAGTATTGTCTTCTTTGTCGGTTTGGAATTGGTGGCGCAGAGTCCGACACTGGCGACGTGGAGCTGGTACCTCATGACGATTGTCCCGCTTATCGTCGTCTCACTCATAGCTAGTCGGCGGCTGACGGAGCGATTTGCCGATGCTTTTATCCCGGTACTCCTCTCTATCTCGTCACCGACCCTTCTGTCACTCATCGATAGTGAGAGAGAGCGTCACGTGTTTGTGGTGCTCTCTTCGGTCATGTACTATTTTGCGCTTCTCGGCAATTATCGCCTCCGTCACGCCCCCAAGGACAAAACGGCTGAGGCCTTTCTCAATGCGGCCGCCATGGCTGCTCTGTTCTTTTACTACGCTGGACTCTACGGGTTCTACCTCAATTTTTCTTTTCCACTGTGGGGCTTGATGGGGCTCTACTTTCTCGGCGCCACCTTTACGAGCTACGAGACCTTTATGACCGTCGACCAGAAGGAGCGTCGGCGCGTCCTCCTCTACAGCGTTCTCCTCGGTCTCATTATGGGGGAGATGGCCTGGGTGATGAGCCTCTGGCCGTTTGGGTATCTCACGACTGGTGCGCTCGGGACCCTTTTTTTCTTTCTCGTGTGGGACATCGCCTTTGACGCTTTTCGTGAAACCCTCTCTCTCAAAAAAGCCACCGTCCGCATCCTTTTCTTTCTGGGTCTTATTCTCCTGCTCTTACTCAGCTCACCTTGGCGGATTTTGGTGTAAAGAGAATGATTCTTGAGCGTCTCCGCCATCCATCATTGCATACTCACACGGATTCCCCACTCCCAAGCAACCCTCTCTGGCCACAAAAATCCCTGCCTACCGGCAGGCAGGCCAGCGAGATTTTTGTTGAAGTTTGATCCGAAACTTTTTGCTTACACAAAAAGACCTGCTTTCGGCTCAAAATTCGCCCGAGAGGATTCTTGGGAGAGAGAATGTGGAGTTAGTTTCTTGGAAACACTTTTCCTTTTCTTTCCGTCGGATGCCTAACGGTAACATCCGTGATGAGCGTATCGGTAACGGTCGAGCGTGATTGACACCTCGGTACAAGACAGCTCCCCGTTCGATGAAGCGAGTCAGGGATGTTCGGCGGAATCTGTGGAAATGAAAAGGGAAAGGGTTTTCTAGGGAAACGTGTCCGCGATAGAGATGGTGGGGAAGTTCCTTGAGGTATCAAAATCTAACAAGAAAGATGGGAATCTTGCCAGAAATGGAAAAATGTGATAGAAGTAAGGAGTCATTATGGTCAAGAATTTCCTCAAAAAAGCCATTTTGTTGACTCTTTTCGCTCTCTGCATCCTCGTCCTCGGGGGTATCGGCGGAGTGTTTTTTGAGCGTTCATTGTTGCCTCGTCTGGCCGCTTCCAACGCTTTTAGTCAGTTTCCCTTTTTTGGTGAGGCCGCTGATCGGGTGACAGTTATCAACAAGACTGAGCAAGTCGTTATCCGTGAGGATGATTCGGTGGAAAAAATCGTTTCTCAGCCAGCCACCGCCGTCGTCAATATCGTGGCCATCCCACTTCTCAAGGATGCTAAGGGGAGTGTTGCGACGCTTGGTGCCGCCGCTGAGACGGTCGTCACCACCACTGGAGTTCTCTTGACCAACGATGGTCTCGCCGTGACGTATAGCGAAGCACCTTTTGATACCATCAAAACCAAGTACTCGATTCTCCTCTATGATGGTTCGATTCACGAAGCCATCTTTGTCGGGCGCGATGCTCTCACCAATCTGTCATACTTCCGAGTGTCCGATGCCTCAAATACTCCTGCTATCGCTTTCGCCAACTCCGACGATGCGCGGGTTGGTCGCAAGCTCATAGCTATCGGCAACACCTTTGCCGAGTACCAGAACCGGCTCTCGGTCGGACTTCTGGGCAATGTGAACCGGATCTTTAACCTCTCTGGAAAGACCGTCGCATCCTCTGAGAAATGGGAGGGAGTGTTCGAAATGGACCTGGCTCGACCAGAAGTTTTTGTCGGCGGACCAGTCATCGGATTTAATGGTGAGATGGTCGGTATCGTCGGTGCCCTCACGGTCAATAACACGCTCCAGTCGTTTATCCTGCCCTCGAACGTCGTCAGAGATTCACTGAACCGCGTCATCGCTGGGTCACTCGAGAGCCGTCCGGTTCTCGGCGCATACTACCTCTCGATCACCAAGGCGCTCGCCCTCGGACAGGGACTCTCCCGTGATCGTGGTGCTCTCATCTACTCTCGCTCGGGTACGACTGGTCTCGCCCTCATCGCTGATTCCCCGGCTATGCGAGCAGGCCTCCAGGCAGGAGATATCATCATCTCAGTCAATGGGACCGAAATTAACCTCGACAACCCTCTTTCTGAACTCGTCGCTCGCTACAACCGGGGCGATACCCTCTCTCTCGTCATCCTCCGCGGAGACGAAGAGCGCACCCTTGAAGTAAGGCTTTAGACTTCCCTCAAAAATTCTTCCAAAAATCATGGCTCACTGGAGCCATTTTTTGTTATCTTTGAAGTATTGACTTTTGTATTAAAAAGGTGTATAATATTCAGTTGGCTCAAAAAGTCGACAGCATCATCCACGAGGGACGGTGCGAACCCTCCTTCACAATTTTCGTCAACGCCAACCGAGGAGACTCATCATGGCACAACCGCTCCATTCTCTCGCTGAACTCAAGGTGCTCAAGGGGTATTTCCGCAAGGAAAAGAACCCTGCCAAGAACAAGAAGAGTGGCACGTGGTCGACTGGTCAGGCCAAGTCGACGAGCACCATTTCGTGGTCTCATCCGAACGTCGGCAACGTCGTGATGTCGACCCAGGGCTTTTGGCTCGGGAAGACGTCCGATCTAGACGGCTATTACTGGGCAGGCATCAAGGTCGGTGAACAGCGCCCCGAGTTCCTGGTCGTGACCTTCGCGCACAACCTGCTCGAAGGAATCGTTCCCTTCTATTGCCACGCGGGCCAGGTGATCGACTGTGGTGACGGGCCTGTCCCGGAACTGCGGGTGCCGATCACGTGGCAACGGCAAGAACGCGGCGGCTTCTGGGTGCCGAGCACCCGGGTGAAGGATCAGGACAACGCCGACCTCGTGTTCCGCGACGCCAAGGGTCACTTCATCAACCTTCAGGTTGCGGTCGTGAGCCGGGCAGGCGCCTTCTACTTGTCCGTACAGGAAGTGGGCTCTGGGCAGATCATTCAGTTGCCCAAGGACTGCGACCAGAAGGACTACAAGGAGGTCGTGGTTGCGGGGCAACGGTACGCCGTCGCACCGCTGCTCTACGAGCATGCCTACCCTGGTGCGGACTGGCTGCGGAGCGTCATGCCCCGTTCCGGCCCGCGGCTGATCGAAATCGCCGTCGATGACTCAGCCTACACCAAGGCTGAAGACGTCGAATTGCCGGAGTGGGACGAAGATCGGTTCCAGTTTCCGATGGAGACTCGTTGGACGGGGGCGATCGTGCTCTGGTTCAATCCTCTGATCGGGGCTCGCGTCCTGTGCCCGGATGACGTCGAAGCCTTCGTCCCGCTGGGAGTCATCCCGGTCAAGGGCACGGAGAACGACTCCTCCCCGGTGCTCGCCATGAGGGTGGGCGAGTACGGACTCGTCCTCCCGAGACAGCAGGTCCTCGTCCAGACCAAGGAAGAGGACAAAGGCCGCCGGGTGACGGCCATCAAGCCGATCTGGCCGAAGTAATCCCCAAAGAGGGAAAAAGGCTAGTTGGCGAAGAAGGAGAGAGAGGCAGGCCGCAACCGCGATACCTGCCTCTTTTCACATATTTCCCAAATGTTTGCTATGATAGTTTTATGAACAACAATCCCTACCATCCACAGCAGTGGAAAAATTTGATTCCCAATATCGACGCGGTCATAGGCGAGCTTGAACGTACCCCGATTCTTTCGGTAGGCATTACGCCGTATACGCGAATTATCCCTTCCTTTTTTCTAGAAAATTACGCGATTTATACCGTCCAGCGTTCGAGTGACGTCGATGTGATGGAGCAGTTTTTGTCGATGTACGTGCTCGAAGATAAGTTTCCTGATGTGGCTGAGCGTGTCCATGGTACGGGATATCTTATCGGGAACCATCGGTTCCAGGGCTTTGTCCGTTCGATGAAGCATACGCCAAAGCTGATGTTTTATACGATGACCAAAAAAATTGTCGAAGATTTGGATAAACTCCAGATGTCTTATATCGGCAATAATCCCAAGACCTTTGAGGATGTAATGTACAAGCAACACTTTAAGGCACTGGTGAAGAAATTAGGGTTGCCAGTGCTCCCGACCCAAACCTATCTCCGAGAAGCATTTCTTGATGCCTCTTATGAGCAGTTGCAGAGTGAAATAGGGAGTGCGTTTGTTGTCCAACGTGGCGACAAAGAAACCGGTGGTAACGAAGGCACCTTTTTTATTCATAGTCGGGCTGACTTTGTGCGGTGTCATGAGATCCTGGCACAGGACAAGAGCTTTTCGACTATCGTGTGTGCTCGTTTTGTGAAAGGTCATTCGACCTCTATGCTCGGCTGTGTCATGCCACAGGGAACCCTTTCGGGACCGCTCCAACTCCAGCTCATCGATGTGCCCCAGTCCCTCCATGGGGTAGAGGCCAATGGTATTTTCTTTGGTAATGACCTCGGATTTGTAGATTGGGAACCAAAGGCGGAGGCGGAGGCGCAACACGTTGTAGAGGAGATAGGGGAGTATCTCAGAACGCAGGGCTATAAGGGTATATTCGGTATCGATTTTCTCTACGATAAGGAGACGCAGGAAATTTATGCGAGTGAGTGTAATCCACGATTTACTGGGTCACTCGTCTTGTATTCACTCATGCTCCTCGAGGCTGGGGTGCCACCGATGGAGTTTTTTCATCTCTTGGCCCACCTTAATATTGATGCCAAAATTGATTTTGATGTTGTGAACATAGCCCTCAAAACACGGTTGCCTTGCGCTCATATCGCCTTTTCGCCACGAGGGATTACGAGTATGGAAATTGAACTTCCTGCTGGTGTCTATGAGTGTCAGCCTGGAGCCGAAGAAACCCTACGATATGTACGACCTGGTATATCGCTCGCCGATGTTCGTAATCCGGGCGAGTTTTTGTTGGTCGATACCGTTCCGGCTCTCCATGGTCCGATTGAACAGCAGGTGCCACGGTTGTTTAAGTTTATTTTTCCACGGAGTATCGCGCAGTCTTCTTATAAAATTGATAAAAGTGCCGGGTTACTCGTGAGTGTATTTGCTGATGCCCTCCTTTCGGCTGCACAAAAGAAAAAGCCCCCGGTCCAGGATCGGACCGAGGGGGTGACTACCGCGGATAGTGCTTCGTAAACCACTCGCTGGCTACTGTGATGAACTCCTTCTGGTGTTCATTTTCTGTGAGGGAGTGAGAGGCACCAGGGATGATGTGCTCCTGGTAGCTGTGGTAGTGAGCTCCAGCCTGGTGGTAGCTTTCGATTACCTGCGGGGGCATGTCATTGTCGAGCCCGCTTCCTACGATGAGCAGGTCACCTTTGAAGTCACTTTTACACATGCCAGATAGTGCGTAACTGTCTTCGGGGAGACGTGTTTCCTCTCGCCACGTATGGAGCACTGGCCAACCCACAATCACCGCAGTGGGTTCTTCCCAGTAAACGTTTGGGTAGAGGGCAGGCGCCCGAAAGGCGAGGAGCTTGAATGGTGCCGGCTGGCAGGCAAGTAGGTATGCACCATAGCTCGTGCCGAACGCACAGACTTGCTCGCGAGCAACGTCTGTTCGCTGATCGAGGTAGTCGAGGGCGCACTGGATGTCCTCCAAGTGCTCTGGACGAGTCACCTTGGAGATATCTCCAGCCGAGCCTTGGTGGCCACGGAGCGAGAGTTGCATGGTGTGGTAGCCGATTGACTGGAGCTTGAGCGCCAGGTTGAAGTACGTCGCGCTAGTGAAGTGGGTTGACTTCCAGCCGTGCACAATGAGCACGGCCGGCCGTCGTCCCATGGCGGGCGTGTAACCGTCGGCGGGCGTAAATTGGAACGCCGCGCCAGTGGCGAGTTTTTGCATGGTGATTTCTCCTTTGGACATGCAATTGAGGAACGTTACGATAGCTCCCTTCTGTATCGCTTACTTCTCAGTATAGAGGAAAGGGGTGCACAGGAGAAATGTCGTAGAGCCAAGGAAGAAAAAAGCTAGTTTTTAAGGGACCTAATATTATACATGCAAATTAAGAATTGTCAAGGAAGAAATATTTGATTTTTCTTTGACGAGAGCCATTTTTTTGGATACTATGAGGGAAAGTCTATCTCTACTCTATGAAACAATCACACCTGTTTACCAAGACGAAAAAGGAGGCGCCCAAGGATGAAGTGAGCCGGAATGCCCAGCTCCTGATTCGCGCTGGCTATGTGTACAAAGTGATGGCAGGGGTCTATGCCTATACTCCGCTCGGACTACGGGTACTCGAAAAGATCAAAGCTATCGTCCGTGAGGAAATGAATGCTATCGGGGGTCAAGAGCTCATCATGACCAACCTGCAGCGGAAAGGCACTTGGGAAGTGACGGGGCGCTGGAGTGATGAAGTAGTCGACGTGTGGTTCAAGACCAAACTCCAAGATGGGGTCGAGCTCGGCCTCGCCTGGAGTCATGAGGAGGCGATCATGGAGATGATGCAGCAGTACGTCGAGAGCTACAAGGATCTCCCTATTAGCGTCTATCAGTTTCAGACCAAACTCCGGAACGAACTGCGGGCAAAGAGTGGCATTATGCGCGGCCGTGAGTTTGTCATGAAAGACATGTACTCACTCCATGCGACCGAAGAGGACATGAATCAGTACTATGACCAGGTGATTGAGGCCTACAAAAGGATTTATGCACGATTTGGCATCGGTGATGAAACATTTGTGACCTTTGCGAGTGGTGGCGCCTTTACCAAGTTCAGTCATGAGTTTCAGACGATTTGTAGTGCGGGTGAAGATGTGCTCTATGTGAATGCCGACAAATCGGTAGCTGTGAACGAAGAGGTCCTCGATGATGCGACCAACGAACTCCATGTCGACAAAAGTACGCTCTCACCAGTCACGACGGCCGAAGTGGGGAATATTTTCAAATTTGGTACAGAGAAGAGTGACAAGATGAATGTCGTGTTTAAAGACAAAGAAGGAAAGCAACAGCCTATCTATCTGGCTTCCTATGGCATCGGTATCACGCGCGTTATGGGCGTGATCGTGGAGAAGTTTGCTGATGAAGCAGGACTCGTGTGGCCGGAGAGTGTGGCGCCATTTCGGGTGCACCTCCTCTCGCTCGGGACCGATGAGAAAGCGAATGAAATCTATGAGGCTTTGACAGGGGCCGGTATCGAGGTTCTCTATGATGACCGGGAGACTCCCGCTGGGGCCAAGTTCGCCGAGAGTGATCTCCTCGGGCTCCCGTATCGTATCGTGATCGGCAAACGTTCACTCGAATCCGGCAAGGCTGAGGTGAAGAAGCGCACTGACAAAGAAGCAACCGAAGTGGCGTTCGAAGAACTGGTCGCATTTTTCAAACCATAGACTATGCCCAAAGCCTACCCCAAGAAAGAACGCATCATTGTCTCACTCGGTGGATCACTTCTTGTCCCAGAGAGTATCGATGCCGAGTTTGTCGCCAACTTCAAAAAGTTTATCGTATCTCACATCAAAAAGGGCTACCACTTTATCCTGGTTACGGGTGGTGGCAAGACCGCTCGCCGGTATATCGAGGCTGCTGGTCAGATCACCAAGATCACCGATGAAGACCGGGACTGGCTCGGTATCCACGCTACTCGCATGAACGCGCATCTCGTCCGTACTATTTTCCGTGAGTATGCTCATCCTCGGATTAACACCAACCCGCATGACTTGGAGGACTTTTACTCGGCACCAGAGCCAATCCTCGTCGCCGCTGGGTGGCGTCCTGGGTTCTCGACTGACTTCGACGCGGTCGTAATCGGCAAGTATCTCGATGTGAAGAAGATTATCAACCTGTCGAATGTCGAACGGGTGTATGACAAGGATCCGCGTGTTCACGCTGACGCCACTCCGTATGATGCTATTGCCTGGAAAGACTTTCGTAAGATTGTCGGCAAGAAATGGAATCCAGGGATGAATGTACCGTTTGATCCGATTGCATCTCAGATGGCCGAGAAAGAGGGGATGGAAGTGGCGATCATGAACGGCGGCGACCTCACCAATGTGACGAACTATATTGCTGGGAAGAAATTTGTCGGTACGCTCATCAAAGACTAGCGGACGATAGGAAAGACTAAGACGGTAACGCTTCTGATATGGATTCAGTGAAAAAAGTACTTCTAGCGAGTCCTCGGGGGTTTTGTGCGGGAGTCGCTCGGGCGGTCAAGGCAGTGGAGGACACAATCCAGATCTTTGGGGCTCCGGTCTACGTGAAGCATGAGATCGTCCACAATAAATATGTGGTAGAGTCGCTCGAAAAAAAGGGTGCTATCACTATCGACTCGCTCAGTGAGGCACCCGAGGGAGCGGTCGTCGTTTTCTCAGCTCATGGCTCACCCAAGAGTCACTATGACGAGGCGCGTGCTCGTAAACAAAACCTGATCGATGCCACCTGTCCACTCGTCACCAAGGTCCACCTCGAAGTCACGCGGTTTCTCCGTGATGGGTATACTATCGTCTATATCGGACACAAGGGCCATATCGAAGGTGTCGGTGTGCTCGGTGAAGCGCCCGAAGTGCATATCCCACTCATCGAGACGGTAGCGGATGTAGAGCGACTCGATATCGGACAACCAGAGAAGATGGTCTATCTCACTCAGACGACGCTCTCGATCGATGATACTCGTGAAGTGATCTCGGCGCTCCAGGCCAAGTATCCTCAGATCATCGCGCCACCGCTTGAAGATATCTGTTATGCCACGACCAACCGCCAAGAAGCGGTGAAGGAGCTCGCCAAAGAGTGTGACCTGGTTCTCATCGTCGGCTCACGGTCTTCGTCCAATTCGACTCGGCTCATGGAAACAGCCAATGCCTGTGGTACTATCGCCTATCTCGTCGATGATGTGCATGATCTCGATTCGCGCTGGTTTCAGGGGGTCGAGGTGGTTGGGATGAGTGCGGGTGCGAGTGCCCCGGAGCATCTCGTCCAGGCTATCGTCTCGCATATCACCGCTCTGGGAGCCATCGTCGAGGATCTGGTCGTCAAACCAGAAACGATGAAATTTGCCGAGCCACTCGAGCTCATGAAAATCCGAGCCACTCTCCCCAAACCTGCACTCTAAAACCACTATGACTCTCTCGAAGAAGCCAATTATGACGGAAGTGGGCGTGGTGGTGGAGGGCACTCATCAGGCTACGGGGACGGGGTTTCCGACGGCCAATATCGCGTATACGGATGCTGACATAGCGGGAACGTATGCCGGGAGCGTCAGAGTCGGTGAGGAGGAGTATCACGCGGCTATCTATGCCAACCAGAAGCGGATGGTGCTTGAGGCCTACCTCTTTGATTTCTCAGGAGATCTCTACGGAAAGCAGATCACCATGATACTTTGGGAGCGGATGGCCGAGGATCAGACGTTTCAGGGTCTCCAGGATGAAAAGAGCTTTATCGATTGGGCCGTGAAAGAAGTCGAACAATATTTTAATCGAGAAGAATAGCATGTTTACTGGGATTATCCAATCGGTCATGCCAGTCCTCTCGGTGGCTGCGAAAGAGGCTTGTCTCGTCGTGCGCCTCAAAAAACCCAAAGGTTGGAAACTGGTATTGGGGCAAAGTATCACTGTCGACGGTATCTGTTCGACGGTCACGCGACTGGGCGCATCGTTTTTTGAGGTGGAATATATGCCGGAGACGCTCGCCAAGACCACGGCCGGGGATTTTACCGATGGACGATGGGTCAATCTGGAGCGCTCCCTCACCCTTCGGGACTACATCGATGGTCACTTGGTCTCGGGACATGTCGATGCCCGTGGTAAGACCACCCGGGTTGTGAGTGAAGACAATACTAAGCGTATCAGTATCGAAGTGCCAAAGGTCCTTCAAAAATATATCGCCAAAAAGGGATCGATCACGGTGAACGGTATCAGCCTCACGGTGGCCGATATCCAAAAGAATGTCTTCACTGTTGCCCTTATCCCATACACCCTCGAACATACCAACCTGGGCTTGCTCGAAAAGGGAGATGCTGTCAATGTGGAGATAGACACGGTCGCTCGCTATGTGGAGCGGATGCTCGGAAAAGATAAAGATAACTAAACACCTATGCAACGAAAAGACGTCAAGAAGCAGGCGGGTAAAGATGGATCAAAACTCAAAATCGGTATTGTGGTGTCGACCTACTACGATGACATCACGGGTCGGATGCTCGCGGGAGCACTCCAGACACTCAAGGAGTGGAAGGTGACCGAAAAGAATACAACGGTTGTCCGGGTGGCCGGGAGTTTTGAAATTACCTATGGTGTCTTGTCGCTCCTCAAAAGGAAGAAATATGATGCCATCATCACGCTTGGGTGTATCGTGAAAGGCGAGACCAGTCATGATGAATTCATCGCTCATGCAGTGGCACAGGGGATCGTACAGCTCATGGTAGCCTACAAAACACCGATTTCTTTTGGAGTGGTGACGACCAACGATCTGCCACAGGCGGTGGTGCGCTCGACCGGCCAGAACAACAAGGGTGTCGAGTCAGCACTCGCCGCTCTCGAAGCTGCGCTCCTTTAGGATAGAATTTGTATCTTGGTAACTATGCGTATAGCAGTTCAGGCGTCGGATCTCGATCATCGTCGCATCGATGGGACGCGAGTGTACCTCCGGGAGCTCTTGAAGCGTTTCGGTGAGCTCTCACCAGAGACGGACCTCACTCTCTATCACAAGGGTGAATTCAATCCGGTCCTGGCCCCGCCTGAAGCATCCAATTATACCGCCGTATCACTGCCATTTCCACATGCCTGGATGCAGACTCGTTTTGCACTTGAGCTGTACCTCAATCGTCCGGACAAGTTGTTTCTCCCGATTCAAGCCGCTCCGATTCTCATGCCAGGGTCCGTGGAAGTGACAGCCACGATCCATGACCTTGCCTTCAAGCGCTTTCCAGAGACGTTCCCAAAGAGAGATTTGTGGAAGCTCAACTTTATGCTCGAGACGGCCGTGAAGCGGGCCGATAAGCTGATAGCCGTGTCAGAGTCGACCAAGCATGATCTCCTTGAATTCTTCCCGTCGCTCGCGGAGTCGCGGGTGCGCGTTATCCATCATGGCTTTGATGCAGAATTTTTCGGTGAGCGTGTTGGAGATGAGGTGTTGAACCCCTTACTAAGAAGCTATAACCTAAAAGCTAAAAGCTACGTATTGTACGTCGGCGCTCTCCAGCCGCGGAAGAACCTGGTCCGACTCATCGAGGCCTTTGGGGCGATGAAGCAATCGGTGCCAGAGGCCAAGCTCGTCCTCGCAGGGGAGGAGGCATGGCTCGCCGAGACGATTACTGATGCCTGGGAACAGAGTCTGTACCGTGATGACATTGTCCTCCCGGGACGGGTATCGTTTGAGACGCTACGCGCACTCTATCAGGGGGCGCGGATATTTGCTTTTCCGTCGCTCTACGAGGGTTTTGGACTGCCGATACTCGAAGCCTTCGCTTCGGGCATTCCGGTCCTTACGGCCGAGAATTCAAGCTTGAGTGAGGTCGCAGGGGACGTCGCGCTCTACTGTCAGGCCACTGATACTGCCGATATGGCAACCAAACTGGAAATGCTCTGGCGAGATGAGGCTCTTCGTGAGTCCTTGGTCGCTCGGGGGACTGCTCGTCTGACACAATTTTCCTGGGACCGTTGTGCCCGTGAGACGTTAGATTATATCCTTGACAAAAACTCAAATTTGTCCTAGAGTATCAGGATAGATTTGGTACCTTTTCGCCGGTAAACGGCATCAACCGAGGAGCAGATCATGAGTAAGGATGTCCCGGGGCTCTTTCAAGAAGCCCAGGGCTTGGCGGCCACACTGCGCGGTGTGACTGAAGCGAAGGCATTGGTCGATCTGCTGGTCCCACAAGATCAGTCGGCGACTCTGGATCGTCTGAAGAAGCGGGATCGCTTCCATCCGGGAGTGTGGCCGACGGACAATGTCGCACTCTTGTTGTTCACCAAATACGTGAGTCAGCTCCGTGCCATGGTGAACCAATGCCAACTGGATCAGAACGTTTCACCTATTGGCATGGAACTTGCCGGCATTTACCTGGCATCAACTCTGCCCCGTGATGGTGGGCAGGTGGTCTGACGAGCATCGCATTGAGGTGCTGACGTTTGCGGTGAGGTCGAACGACCCACCGCTTTTTTCTTGCCAGCGTTGTTCGAGAACGACGTGGCTTGCAAATCTGATTATTCTGTGTCACAATACCTCTGCCGAAAACGGCATTTTTGTTTACCCTATGGCAAAGGACAACGTTGTTCTCAGATTTGATAAGGTGTCGTTTGAATACGGACACAAGAAACCCATCTTAGATGAGGTGAGTTTCAGTTTGCGCGTGGGTTCCAAGATCACTCTCATGGGTCAGAATGGGGCCGGCAAGAGCTCACTCTTTAAGCTCATTACCCGTGAGGAACAGCCTCAGGCCGGACGGATCTCGATTGACCGGGACGCCGTCGTGGCTATCGGGCGCCAGACCATTCCGCGTGACCAGCTTGATTTGACCGTCGAAGAATACTTCCAGCAGTTTTTTCATGAGAAGCAGTGGAACCTCGCGAAGCACATCGCCGATGTCCTCGAGGTAGTCAATCTCCCCATGCCACCACTTGATAAGAAGATCCGTCAGTTTAGCGGTGGTCAGCAGGCACGCTTGCTCCTCGCCTCGGCCCTGATCCAGGATCCAGATATCCTCCTCCTCGATGAACCGACCAACAACCTCGACTACGCTGGTATCTCACACCTGACCCAGTTTCTCATTGATTACAAAAAGACGGTCATCGTTATCTCGCACGATGCCGAATTCTTGAACGCCTTTACGGAGGGCGTGTTTTATCTCGATATCTTTACCCACCAGATCGAACAGTATACCGGCAACTACTATGACGTGGTAGAGGAGATCGCCAAGCGCATCGCCAAGGCCCAGAGTGAAAACGTCCGACTCGAACGCACGATCCAGGAGAAAAAAGATCAGGCCAACGTCTTTGCCAACAAGGGAGGCAAGCTCCGTGCTGTCGCGAAACGGATGCGCACCCTCGCCGAAGAACTCGAGGAAAACAAAGTCGACGTCCGGCAGGAAGACAAGACGCTCTCGGCCTTCGAAATCCCTACTCATGGTATCGTCGGACCGATTGTGAATATCAAGACCGTGTCGGTACTCGGTGAATTCGGGCCAAATATCAAGCGCGTGGACATGGTCCTCAAGAAAAACACGCACCTCGTCGTCTCCGGGCCAAATGGTATCGGCAAGTCGACGTTTCTCGAGGAGCTCGCCACTGGCAACACAGAACGGGCCGAGATTACGCCCGGGGTCAAGGTTGGCTACTATCGTCAGGATTTTTCGACTTTGGATTTCAACAAGACCGTAGCAGAAACACTCCTTGATTCACTCCCAGAGAAGAACATCGAGCTCGCCTACAAGGTGGCGACCAAGTTTCTCGTGCCGGCCGAACTCCTTCAGAATAAGGTAGAGAGTCTCTCAGAGGGTCAAAAGGGTCTCCTCATGTTTGCTTGTCTCTATGCCGAAAAGCCCGATCTCCTTATCCTCGATGAACCGACCAACCATATCAACTTTCGTCACCTGCCAGTAATCGCTGAGGCCCTCGATAAGTATCAGGGTGCCATGATTCTCGTCTCTCACGTCCCGGACTTTGTCGCTCAGATTCGCATCGATGAGGTGCTTGATTTGGAGTCTTTGAGCTAGGGGTGTTTCTTTCGACCGTTACCGGTACGCTCCCTCCAGAGGCGGGCAGGCATCATGGATGTGACCGACGGCACCCGAGAAAGAAAAAACAAATCTTCTCCTCATCTGCGAAATGCGAAACAATTTTCAAAACACAGAAATTCGCATCTCTGTGTTTTTGTAATACTATTTTTCTTCAAAAAAGAGTTGCCAGAAGAGGTAGCCGGCAATGAGAAACAAGAGAATGATGAGAGGGATACTGAGTGGAGGGAATTTGATGAGGGAGACGACGAGGATGGAGGTACCCCAGAGGAGAGCGAGTACCAAGAGGGGATGACGAGGAGTGATGGTGAGGGGAAATGAGAGACCCAGGAATCGACCGAGGGCGGTGATGAGAAGGGTGAAGACCACAAGCACGAGGAGGAACAGTGCGAGACTAAAACGGACCGTGACAAAGGTCGGGAGGAGGGTCTCGACGGTAAAGAGCCCCAGGAAATAGAGGTAGCCGATGACGAGGGCCTCGGTCGCGAGGGCATAGAGTACCTGGAGGAGGCCAGTCTCTTTAGAGTGACGGAGTCTAGAAACGAATTGCTGGTAGAGAAATTGCATAGACGGATATTTAGGCGCCACCAAAGCGAGCGAGGAGGCGCTGTTTGATTTGGGAGAGGAGGGTCAGCATGTTCTCTCGGTTCTTGGCTGTTTCAAATGAAGCCGTGATGGCATTCATATCGATAGCGGTGCCACTTCTGATAGAAAGTTCAAAATCATTACCATAGAGAGTAGGGAGGGCGATCGGGAGTTCACAGAGGAGTGCCGTACCCCAGACATTGGGTGTGAGCGTGCAGGAGAGAGTGGTTTCACTCGCCGTGGTAGAAACGAGGATTGGATAGGTAGTATGTGTGAGGAGAAAGTCACGGTATGGGCTAGCGGGCAACGGACGCTTGGTACCTTCTCCGATAATGAAGTAGGTATCATTGTCGATATCTCGGAGAATTGTCCCATCGGGATGCGCGGCACCAAGGAGGATGATGCGACCACGCTCATAGACACCGAGCTCTTCTTCGCTCACGCTCACGACATCTTCAAAGTGGTACCCGAGCGCGAGAAATATTTCGGCACTTCCCACCGGGCGCACCTCGGTCTCGCTCACCACGATAAAGACACCGGTAGCGTTGCCGAGGAGCGAGCCGACGCGGAAACCGAGCCACTGCTCTGAGATGGGATAGAGAGTGAGGAGCGACCGATCGGCCGGTACGGCTCGTCCCTCCGGGAGGCGCGAAAGGTAGGCGGCTTGGCTCACAAAGGGATAGAGTACACCATCACGGAGGGCGTAGTAGGTATCGTCGAGTCGGTAGGCGGTCTCGGTAGGGAAGTCAGTGACGGGTGCACCGGTCGGATACAAAAAACTCTGATACGAGCGCCGAACAGAAAAATCAAGCGTCTCGGGAAAGGCGGATTTCTTTTCGAGGTTGGCTCGGACGGAGAGGAGGGAGAAATCACCTACTACGGTGGTGTCAGCGATCATGCGACCACCGGCTTCGATCTTGCCATTTTCGCGAGGCGTAGCGTCAGGTGCTCGTGGATGGAGGATGGTGTTTTTGCTTGATCCAGGCGAGCGGAAATCAAACTGCTGGGTGATCACCGGAAAGAGGACCCGGAGCGCCATATATATCGTGACCATGGCAATCAAGAGGTAGAGGAGGCCGCGGAGCGCGAGATACGTATGGCGCCAGGGCTTGGCAATGGGGAGCGGGTAGAGGAAAGACATACTAGTAGAGTTGAAAAAGAGTGTTTTTGGTTTCTATCGTGGTCGCGGTGGGGAGACGGAGTGCATCAGAGAGCGTGAGGTTTTCGAATTGATTGAGGACAAAGTTGATAGATTTGACATAGACGAGGCGCTCACCAAAGACCGCTGCATAGCGAGACTGACTCTCTTCGGGCACGAGGAGGTAGACGCGGGTGAAGCGACTGGTGTCGAGGGCAGCGAGGTCGTAGGGATTGAAGAAGTACACGGTATTTTTGCCGGAGAGGAATTGTCCGGGACCGGAGAGCATGGTGAATCCGTCCCCGGTCGCATGGCGATCGACCAAGATGAGGTCCGTATCAGTGAAACCCTCGGTCACGGTCGCCACTTGTTCGCGTAGTCCGCGCGCTTCGGCATAGAACAGTTGGGAGCGCCAGGCCGGGAACTCGAGGATGAGGAGGCCAGCGATAATGAGCGAGACAAAGATGAGTCTCTTGCCACCAGGTTGTTCGATCGGGAGGGAGCGCTTTCTCGCAAAAAGGAGACCGATAGTGAGCGTGGTCGCGACGAGAAGCGTCGGAAAGAGAGTAAAGAGATAGCGCCTGAGCATCCAGGGATGATCAAGCGTGATATTGGGGAGGAAGAGATAGAGAAATGTCGGGAGGGCGAGATAGGCCGGGAGGAGGAGCTCGTAGTGCTTGTATCTGACAAAGAGGAGGAGGCCAAAGAGTCCAAAGAGCGCGAGCGCGAGAAAGCCGTAGAGAAAAAAGACAGAACCAATATGGACGGAGCTCATATCGCCTAATACACGGGCGTTTTCATCGAAGCGGCCGAGAAATTTGAGGAGCGCCTTGCCAATCATCTTGTAGTACGGCACATTCAAGAAAAAGTCACGGAGGAAGACAAAGAGAAACAAAAGTCCCGGGAGAATGAGGGTCTGCCAGGGAGCACTGCGCCAGAGGGCTCGACCTCGCGGATGGCAGAGGAGCAGGATGAGAGTCAATCCTAAAAAGGCAAATCCTTCGATGCGGGTAAAAGCGAAGAGGGAGCTAGAGAGGAGGATACTCACGTAGGCGAGTCGGGTGCCCTGGCGGAGGAAAAGCGTGAGCGAGTAGGCGAGGAAGACAAAGAGGAAGAGCGCCAGGTTTTCGGAGAGGGTAGACTTGGCGAACCAGTTAGGGAGGAAAGAGAAGAGGGCGAGGAGGAGTCCGGCCCAAGCATAAAACTGGTCGGCAAAGAGTCGAATCAATTGGTAGAGAAAAAAGAATGAGAGAAAGAGGAGGACGGCGTTCCCGATGGCATAGCCAGTGACACCGAAGAGCGAGATGAAGCTCCCGAGCCAAGCGGTATAGGCGAGAGGGAATTGGGTGATGAGTGTGCCCTCCTTGGTGTAGGCAAAGCCAGGGAAGTTGAGAGCTGTCCCTTCACCGTAGATAGCAAAAAATGCCTCGCTTGCCGGAGAACTAAAGGGGAGGCGTGTTTCGGCTGCTAGGCGATAGGCAGCTTCGGCGATTGAGCCCTGATCACGTCCTGAGAAGAGCGTGGGCTCACTTGAGAGTGTCACCGTGAGAGTCGCAAAGAGGATGACCCCGAGGAGAATGAGGAGAGACCAGTGTGAGCGTTTGGCGAGACGGTAGAGGATGAGGAGAGCGAGACCGAGGGAGAGGACGAAACCGACGGCTATGAGGGGAAAGAGAAACAGGCTCCCCAAGGTGAGGGTGAGTGCGAACCAGCCATAGACGACAAAGGTCAATCCAAAAAGGACGAGGAGACCATCGCTTTTCTCAAAATGAGGCAGTTTCATAGTACCTCCAGTATACCGTAAAAGCGCTTCTTGTTCCATCTCCATATACTTGGTTTGCCAAGGGAAACTCGTCGGGCTACAATAGAGGAAATTGCTTATATTCCCAAGATGAATATTCTTGTTGTGGCGCCGACGCCGTTTTTTTCTGATCGGGGGACCCATATCCGTATCCTCGAAGAAGCGCTCGCCCTCGAAAAGCGTGGTCATGAGGTGACGATCGCTACGTACCACATCGGCCAAAACTTGCCAGAGCATCTCGGATCACATATCGATGTCCGCCGTATCAGGCGACTTTTGTTTTGGTACAAGAAATTGGAAGCGGGCCCAGACTGGCAAAAGATCATTCTCGATCTCCTCCTTATCAAAAAGGTGTTTTTCTTGGCGCGGACCAAGCGCCCCGACATCATCCATGCTCATCTCCATGAGGGAGCGCTCATCGCCTGGATCGTGCAAAAGATGCTCTTCTGGCGCGGAATCAAGGTGGTAGCGGATTTCCATGGCAGTCTGACCAAGGAGATGGTGTCGCACAAATACCTCCGTGCTTCTGGTCTCGAGCGCTTATTTCGCTTTGTGGAAGAGTGGATTGACACCCTGGGAGATGCTGCTGTCGCGAGTTCGTGGAATAACGCGGAGGAGATCGCTCGGATTCGCGGAACCAAAGTCGAGGTACTCCTCGATGGGACACGTCTCTCGATGTTTGAGGGTCTACCTGAGCGTTCTCTGATTCGAGAGGAGTATGGTGTCCCCGAGTCAGCCGTCGTCGTGACCTACACGGGGGCCTTTATCCGGAACAAAGGCATCAATTTCTTTCTCGAAGCCATGCCACAAGTAGCCAAGGAATGTCCTACCGCTCATTTTGTCCTTGCTGGTTTCCCACTTGATCTCATCGAGCATGACATCCCCGAGGCGCTTCGGACACGTGTGACTATCGTGAGTCCCTCGCCGTACTTTGATCTGCCTCGGATCCTCCGGATGAGTGACATCGGGGTCGATCCCAAAGATGAGGCGACCCGAGAGGCGAGTGGTAAGACGCTTCAGTATATGGGAGCAGGACTACCGGTCGCGTGCTTTGCGACGGGTAACAATCGTGAATATCTTGGCGAGGGTGGTACTTTTGCCGAGACCGTGACGGCGAGCGCTTTGGCCGAGGCTATCCTCGTCCTGGCCAATGACGTGTCACTGTGTGCCAAGAAGGGTGCAATCAACCGTACCCGAGCCGAGGATTTCAGTTGGGAGAAAAGCGCCGAGAAAGTAGAGGGGATGTATCAGTCACTTTTGAGACAACCATCATGAATCTTTGGCGGATCAAATTAGGCAAAGCCTGGAATGTCCTCAAGCGGGACGGACTCTGGCGGGGTGGGATGCGGGTGCTTACAGCCTTCGGTCAGTTGTTTCGGCGCGTCCGGCCAGGCGATATCCTCTTTATCTCGAATGGTGTCGGTGATAGTGCTCGCTATCGAACCGTGCATGTGGCTGAGGAGCTTGAGCAGGCTCACTTTCGGACGGCAGTGACGGTCCAGGACAATCCATTTCTCTCGTCCTATGCCGACCAGTTTTCAGTCTTTGTGTTTCATCGCGTGCTCTACACTGATCAGATTGCATCCTTTGTGGCTCGGCTCAAAGCACTCAAAAAGACGATTGTCTTTGAGACAGACGACCTCGTGTATGACCCCGAGTTTCTCCGGCACATGGACTATTACACTCAGATGAATCCCTGGGAGAAGAAACTTTATGAGCATGGTTTGGGAGGGGAGATACTCAGTGATCCGTATGTCAAGGTGGCGACGACGACTACTTCGTTTCTGGCGGACAAGCTCCGTGAGCGAGGGAAGCAGGTTTTTGTGGTACGCAACAAACTTTCGAAGCAAGACCTCCTCTGGGCCGCCGATGCTTTGGTCAAGAAAGCTAACAGCTATAAGCTATCAGTCACTCATCCTATCCGTATTGGGTATCTCTCTGGTACTCCGAGTCACAACAAGGACTTTGCCACGATTACCCAGGCGCTGGTATCAATTCTGGAGCGTTATCCAATTGTCCGGCTCGTGCTCGCCGGGCCACTCGATACGGAGAGTGCCCTTCAGAAATTTGCCGACCGGATCGAACGGGTGCCGTTTGTGCCTCGGAGTGAACTCTTTGGGGTGATTGCGTCCCTTGATATCAATCTCGCGCCACTTGAAATCGGTAACCCTTTCTGTGAGTCCAAGTCGGAGCTCAAGTGGTTCGAAGCGGGTATTGTTGGCGTGCCCACGGTGGCTACTGCCACCCAGACGTTTCGTGAGGCGATCACCGATGGCGTGGATGGATATGTCGCGTCGACCGAGAGTGAATGGCAGGAGAAATTGGCCCGACTCATCACTGATTCTGTGGCGCGACAGGCGATGGGTGCCCGAGCTCGCGAGACCGTGCTCGCCAAGTACGTGACCAGCGCTGGTGACCCAGCCTACGCCGAATATTTGCGACAGAGAGTCTCAAAATAGGTGATCTTGTTCGGAAAAATATGAGACGAGTATCGTGGATGGATACTCGTCTTTTTGTCTTGACAAGAAAGTAAAAAAGTGTTACGGTTTCGCTACCCTTAGCAACCGCAGGAGCGGAAATGACAGATATGAGGAGGCCGAGAACTCTCGGCTCAGTAGCGTTTGATGGCGCTTATGGCAATCGCGCGCCCTCGATTCTCGTGGCAGCGGTAAAGCCTGAGCGCGAGGAAGGCACGTGGAGGATCGAGATTGGAAGCGACGCGCTCTGTGCGACGAATGTCGATGCACTCGATCACTTGACGCGGAGTGTCATGCTTCGCAATACGATGGGTCAAGAAGCATTTGGACTCTATGGTTTTGCCCATCTGGCCCTTTCCCTCAACTTCACCGATCAGCCGAGACCGCTTCTGGTCGTGATCGAGCGTTCGTGGGGAACGGCAGCGTATCCACGGCATCTTTCGCTTCCGTACGGGACTGCGGAGGGCATCGAGGAGCTGCTTGACCCTTGGCTCATCGCCAACCGCAGCTTCGGGCAGCAAATCGCCATTGGCATTGGCTCGGAGGGATATCTCCGGATGGGGAATGACCAGGATCATGCAGCCGAGGCGATAAGCCGTCTCAATCTCACGCCGGTTCGGCACGGTGTACGCTGGCAGACACCCGTTGCGGCTACGGACGCGCTCATCGCCTGCGTGACCGATAGTGTGGGACACAGGACGAGGATGAAACGCCATACGTGCCTGATTCATCCGGACACGTCGAGCGCTCGCATCGAACTAGTGTATCTCCGAGCGATCGAATTCCCGGGTACGCTCGAAAAATGTCAGTTGCGGGATACGAACGTCGCCGTGGAGACGAATTGTCCAGTCCATCTCATCGACTATGACGGCAGAGTCGTCGCGTCGTTCGAGAACGGGAAACGCGTAGCGACGAACTTTCCTTTGCTCGTGAAGCCCGACCTGGCCCATACACTGATGTATCTGCGCCAACACCATCAAGCGGCCGTGCCGGTGTAGTTCGCCCGCAGTCAGGCCATTGCGTATCGATCCGGATCCTCGGGTTGGTACGCTTTTTCTTTTGAAGCAAAATGGCGCATGGTATATACTAGGAGAGTAATTGGCTAGCGACTCAATGTATGAAAGTACTCATCACTGGAGGGGCAGGATTTATAGGCTCAGCAACCGCGCGGGCACTGATGGAGCGAGGTGATACGCCCATACTCATCGACAACTTCAACGACTACTACGACCCTCGGATTAAAGAGGACCGCATCAAGAAGTTTCTCAAAGCCTACAAAGGTGGGTTCAAGTTGTACCGGGGTGACATCCGCGATGCGAAATTTCTCGAAAAGGTGTTCAAGAAAGAGAAACCAGAAAAAGTAGTCCATCTCGCGGCTATGGCTGGAGTCCGGAATAGTCTCAAGAATCCAGCCCTCTATGTTGATGTGAATGTCATGGGGACGACACTCCTCCTCGATTTCTCGGTCAAGTACGGAATCAAGAATTTCCTCTACGCTTCGTCTTCATCAGTCTATGGCAACAACAAGAAACTACCGTTTTCGGAAACTGATCCGGTAGATACCCCTATTTCGCCGTACGCCGCCACCAAGAAGGCGACCGAGCTCCTGGCTCATGTCTACAGTCATATCCACAGTCTCCCGACCACAGGACTCCGGTTTTTCACCGTTTACGGCCCATGGGGACGACCGGATATGGCTCTCTTTGATTTTACTCGGGCGATCTTTGCCGATGAAACTATCAAGGTCTACAATCGTGGCAACATGACCCGGAACTTTACCTATATCGATGACATTGTCTCGGGTATCCTCACCTGTCTCGATAAAAACCTCCCGTGTGCCCTCATGAATATCGGGGGAGACAAAGAAGAGAAGCTCACCCGGTTTATCGAGGTGATTGAAAAGAACGTGGGGAAGACGGCCAAGAAAAAACTGATGCCCATGCAACCAGGCGATGTCCCATCGACCGTGGCAGATATCAAGCGCTTGCGCAATCTGGGCTGGAAGCCGACCACTCGTATCGATGAGGGGATCAAGAACTTTGTCGATTGGTACCGGGAGTACTTCGGGGTGTAGTCACGAACAGAGTAAAAAAGAAAAAGAGGCGGCCGGTATCCGGTCGCCTTTTGCTATGAGGCCGAACCCTTTTCGGCACGGCGCTCAGCAATTGTCCTGATGATGTGACAGGAGTGTCTCGGGATAGCGAAGAATCCGTCGAGTCTCGTATCACGCCAACTACGTCCGACGTCAAACGTGTTCCAGTACGTTTGCATCAGTTTGTGGCTCTGCATGGCTCGAAGTGCGTCCTGTGTTTTGATTAAAACGCAGTCCGGTCTGTCTTCGAAGATCTGACCGTCCATGAATTTTAGATGTAGCCAGGCAGTCAGTTGCCCATGAGGGTGGTGAAATACACCGTTTACGTGCGCGGGAACCCTGACTACCCGCACCCGAACGTGTTGCGCAGGGGCGTGAGGCATCTGGTCTCCTTGAGTGTGGCGCCCTCGGAAGATTCCGGGGGTAGCACCTCAAGGCGACTGAGAAGTATCTCACAGATTGGTATTTTTGTAAAGATTGGGCCTGTCAGAAAAGGGGATTTTCGAGTAGAATACAGGTATCTGGTGATAGGTGCACACCATTGACAAAGTGTCAATTTTATGCTAGAATAGACCGTTAACCGTTCCTTTCCAGAACAGATTGGATTATCGCGCGGCCAAGCCCTGAAAGGGGTCTGGAGCGAGGAAAGTCCGGACACTGAGCCACAGCGTAAGCAAGTGGCAAGGGTAATGGGTAACCCCCATACGCCGTGAGGCGCGAGGTGCGAGCAGAGACGCTCTTCTCCGAAAGGAGTGAGTATCCAGCAATGGATAAGTCTTCATATAAGTTCAGGGTTTACTCTGAGCGAAGTCGAAGAGTGAAACGGCTAAATCCTTACCTCGGTGCAAGGTCGTGCCTAGATCCTCTTGGAGCTCAAGAGGGGACGGGAGAACTGCAAAGATTCGGCTGGTAACAGTCGGACAAGATAAATGATAATCTCTGCTTTCGGGCAGAACAGAATCCGGCTTATAGATCTGTTTTGGAAAAGAGCGTCTAACAGCGAGAGTCCAACTCCTTAAGACTTTTAGAATGAAACGTTCAGAAATATACTTCAGTACGATACAGGTACCCGTCGACTTTCTTATGATTGTCCTGGCGGGGATTTCAGCGTACTACCTGCGTGGACTCCCGATGTTCGAAGGGTATGTCTCGCGGGTGTTCAATATTTCTTTTGAAGACTATCTCTGGTTCTCTCTCTCCGTGGCGCCACTCTTTCTTGTCGTGATTGCTTTTGAAGGTCTCTATACCATGCGGGCGACGCGTACCTTTGGAAAAGAAGCCTATGGCATCGCACGGGCCATCACCCTCGGACTCATTATCTTGGTGCTTGCTGTCTTCTTGAACCGTGAGTGGTTCTCGTCACGGTTCGTCATCGTGGTCGGCTGGGCTATTGCTATCGTCTATGTCGTCCTTGCTCGCTATATTATTCAGCGCATCCAGAAATGGTTTCTCGTCAATCGGAATGTGGGTATCCATCGTATCCTCCTCATTGGGTCCAATCAAAAGGTGTATGCCTTGCGGAAGCTCCTCACCAAGAATAAGCAACTCGGGTATCGAGTCGTCGATCAGATCGATACGGCGAGTGTCGTCCAGGTCAAAGAAATCCGAGCCATGAAGGGTGTGGACGAGATTATCGTGGGTGACCCGACGCTTACTGATGATGAGCAGGAGAAACTTTTTGACTACTGTCAGATCAACAACATTACCTACAAGTATTTTCCGACCACACTCCAGACCCCGCGTTTCTCGATGAAGATCTTTAATGGGGAACCGCTCATCGAATTTCAGCATACCCCGCTCGATGGTTGGGGTCGGGTACTCAAGCGGACCTATGATATCGTCGCGGGATTTTTCCTCACGGTGCTCTTTTCACCCATCATGCTCGTGGTGGCCATCCTCATCAAACTCGAGGATCCAGATGGACCGATTATCTACAAGAATGAGCGCATCGGCGAAAATGGAGTGAAATTCTTTGTCTACAAGTTCCGCTATATGCAGTGGAAGTACTGCGTGACCAAGGACAATCCGCATATGGATGAGGCCATCGCCTATGAAAAGAAGTTGATTGAAGAGAAAAACGTAAGGAAGGGTGGTATCCTCTACAAAATCAAAGATGATCCGCGCAAGATGCGGGTCGGGGCCTGGATTGAACGATTTTCTTTTGATGAACTGCCACAGTTTTTTAACGTCCTCGAGGGGACGATGTCACTCGTCGGACCACGACCCCATCAGGAGCGAGAGGTCGACCGTTATGCCGAGTATCACCGGCGCCTCCTCACTATCCGTCCTGGCGTGACCGGGATGGCTCAGGTGTCGGGACGCTCTGACCTCGCTTTTGAGGATGAGTACCGGCTCGATGTATTCTACATTGAGAACTGGTCGCTTTGGCTCGATATCATCATCTGTCTCAAGACCGCTGGCGCCCTTCTCAGACGGCGCAAGAACGTGAAATAACAATCGTCTCAAACCGCCCTCTGGGGCGGTTTTTGCTGGTGAAATTCTTGCTGAGTGCTATACTCTAGGTGTAAGTCAGTAAGCCAAATTCTATGATACTTCTCCGCTTGATGGTGAGTGCACTCGCCTTTTTGTCGCTCTCGTATGTCATTCCGGGTATTTCGGTCAAAGGGTTTGGGACGGCCCTCATTCTGGCCCTGCTCTGGGGTGTTGTTGGGATTACGATCAAGCCAATTCTCCTCCTTCTCACCCTTCCGTTCAATCTCCTGACACTCGGACTCTTTACCTTTATTATCAATGGTTTTCTCCTCTGGATGCTTGGTGGTCTCATCAAGGGTTTTGAGGTCCATGGGTTTTGGGTCGCCGTCCTGGGCGCCCTCTTCCTCTCGGTGGTGAGCTCGCTCACACAATGGGCGCTCAGTCATAGTGATAAAGACTAACTCGAGATAGTAGGCACTGTGAATTTGATAAAAAGAATTATCCGCGAGCTTCGTAAAAATAGTCTTCCTGATTTTGTATGGAAGACTCTTTTTTATACTCTTGGCAAAGGACGACATCTGTGGGCTTTGGATAAAAATTCTTGGCAGAAGAAAAAAGCAGAGAATTTTTTTGGACACTACACGCTTCCACAGCGATCTGGAAAGGAGCAGGTCATCGTTTTTATTTTGCCCGGGCTGTGGATTGCTGGGGGCATTGCTGTGATTTTGCAGCATGCCAATCTTCTCAGGAATCGCGGGTATCAAGTGAAGATTGTGACACAAGATCTCAAGACGAAAGTAGCGTGGTTTGAGAATCAGCGAGTGGAGATAGTACCCATCAGTGCCATCGAGCTCTTGCTAAAACAGGGTATAGACATACTGATTGCTACTGGGTGGAATTCTGTCCCAACGGTAGATCTATTGCCTGCACGACGCAAGATGTATTTTGTTCAGTTGGATGAAAGGCGCTTTTACCAAGATCAAACACTACAGAGCTTCGTCGGAGAAACCTATCGAGTAGGGTTTGAATTTTTGACCATGGCGCATTTTCTCCAAGCATGGCTTCGGGAAGAATTTGATCAAGCGTCTACTTATGTACCCAACGGTTTGGACGTGGCAGTGTTTCATCCTGTAGTGGTACGACAGACAAAAACGAATAAAGTACGGGTGCTGATTGAGGGTCCAATCAATATACCGTTTAAGGGCGTAGCAGAAGCATATGAGGCAGTTGCTGGTCTTGATTGTGAACTATGGCTGGTCAGCAGTAACGGTGTGCCGCCAGCTCATTGGAAATACGATCAATTTTTTGAGAGAACCCCGATTCATGAAATGCCCCAAATCTACTCTTCATGTGATATTTTGCTCAAGATGAGCACGGTTGAGAGTTTTTGCTATCCGCCACTGGAAATGATGGCCTGTGGTGGAGTGCCCGTGATTCTTGAGGTGTCAGGTATCGAAGAGTACGCCAGGCACGAAGAAAACTGTCTCATCGTGCAGAGTCAACAAGAAGCACGACAGACTGTAGCTCGATTAATTAGCGATCCAGCGCTTCGTGCTCGGTTGCGGCGAGGTGGATTAGAGACTGCCAAAAAGTGGAGCTGGGAGCGTTCTGTCGATGCTCTAGAACAAGTGATACTCAGGGCTGATTCTCAGCAGGCTTATTTGTGAACACGAGGTAGTAGGCGAGAGTGGCGCTGCCAATGACAAGGATTGAAAAGAGCGTAATGATAGACCAACCTTGGAGAAGGACTGGTTTGTATTGTGAGAGACGATCAACGAGGCGAGAGAGGTCGCCCGAGAGTGATCCACTGGTATAGGCAGGGCGCAGGAATAAAGTTTGACCTGGATAGACTTTGTTCTTGCTGGTGTCTATCAGAGTACGATCGGCAAAAACGGGATCAGGCACATCAGTAGCTGAGAGGTAGGGTTTTTCACCCTTGCGATTTTCGTCGGAAAAATAGGTAGCAGAAAAGCAGTATTTTTTATTCGTAGATTCGACAATAGCCGGAAAGGATAATACCGTGTATGTCCCTTGCATAGGTGGCTTATGGCTATAGATATCGGACGCAAGTGTATTTTGACAAGCTTCATCCAGGAGGCGGAATTCAATGTGTTCGCCGAGCTTGATGTCAGAACGTCCCAGCACGACCCGGATCTGATGGAGGTTTGACTCTTTGGCGATAAATGTCTGCGTGACGGGAGATCCTGGCGAAAGGGTTATTTTTTTTGTTTTCCCTAAGAAATTGTAGCCGGATTCGCCGAGACCAAAACTTGTGAGAAAGGTCAAAAAAATACCAATCATGCCGAGCAAAAAAATAGAGAAAAGAATTCCTTTATGGTATTTTTTAATGAGTTCAATATTTTTATTCATACGGCCCTAGAGATAGTAACGAGGGATAATGACGTTCATGATAGCGTGAATCTGGAGGAGTATCATGGCGAGGGTGAGGGCTTTCAGCGCAAAAAGAAAATACTTTTCCTGTCGTAGGAGGAATCCAATACCGGCAGCAATAATGATGAGATGAGCAATGACATTTGGAAGGAAGTAACGACCAGGCTGGCCGATAAGAATTTGGCCAGTGTAGTCAAACACGCGCCAGTCATAGAAGCGAATGGCTATTTGGAGAGCAATTATCATACCGAGAAAGAATACGAGAAACCTCTTTTCGGGAAGATACGTGAATTTTCTCTGAGAAAAGAGATACCAAACGGTCCCAATGAAACCGACAATTGTGATGAGGATAATTACTGAAAGTGTCCAGTCTGGTATTGCATTATCGAGCCAGCCGAAGTGCCCCCAATAAGACCGCGCGGTATCTCGCAGTTCGCCCGAACTGAGTGTCTTATCTAGGTATTTTCCTATGGACTCAATGGTGGAGCTGAATTTTGATTGCGCTGTGAGGTTAGTAATATTCACAAAATAGCTTTTTGGAATAATCAGAAATGTAGCGCTAGCAAGGAAGATACTTGCGCCTGCAAGAAGCGTAAGAAATTTTTTGAGAGGTAAATGGAGTGCTCTATAAGAAGTCCACGCCAAGAGAGGATAGAGCATTGCGACGAGTACGACGCCTGGACCTTTGGAAAAGAGACCAAGTATAGCGGCTGAGATGAGCAGAAGGGCGTGGCTCCACGTTAGTCCATCTCGCAGTAAGGAAACGCCAGCGAATAGAAAAAGCGAAAATGCAAAAACGAGCGCAATGTCGATATTGACTTGGGCTGCAGTCATGGCAAACATGGGCTGGAATGCCACGAGTATCGTAAAAAGGAGGCCTACAAAAGGTGAAAATCCGGCCCTTCTTGCAATGTGGAAAGCAAGATAAACTACTCCAACACCAAAGATAGTTGCAAGTGTTCGCATCGAAAAGAGACGAGCGAATATGCTTTCACTACTCAAAAGACGCTCTAACCAGGAGCTCAGGAGGTAATAGATTGACCGAGTGCCAGAGACATTCGTGGAGGTGGTGTCAATGTATTGTTTCCAGTCATTTTCTACAAGAGCTTGGTCAGAGAGGATGGTAGTGAAATCTGGAATATTCTGATCCGAGGTTCTTACCTCATCAAACTGATTGGCTTCCGCTGATCGAATCACTTCTTCGGAGAAGCCATATGTTGAGATGCTCGAATGAGTGGTGGATGTACTCGGTAGATTGCGGAAAGGCCAATTTTTGTCTTGAGGTTCGGCCCAGTATTGAGCGGTGCTGTAATGAGTTTGTTCATCAGGATTTTGAAACAAGGGAAACAGGACGGCCAAAAAAACACCCTTGAGAAGAAAGAGAAGGAGTATCCCAGTGAGGTAGAGAGCGTATTTTGAGGATGTGAACATGGCTTGTTTCTCGATTCTTTAGGCAGTATACTATAAAAGTACCCTTTTCTAAAGCCTTTTTATGGAGCGGACCGTACAAAATATTTTGGTAGGTGGTTCGGGGTTTATCGGCTCTGAGCTTGCTCTGGAATTGGCGCGTAGAGGAGAGAGTGTCGTCAGTATTTCTCGAAACGGTGGAGTCGTCATACCTGGTGTCAAAAACATAATTCTAGATATATCGGAGCAGCGGGCGCTTGAACAAAAGTTTCCCACTGGGGAGACTGTCTATATTCTGGTTGGCCAAAATCACCCGGAATTCGATGCGGAAGCGGAACTGGAGGCTTTACGAAGACTGATCGTTGTGCTGAATGTGAAACGTCCCAAAAAAGTACTCTATCTATCTTCGGTGCTGGTGTATGGAGAGACCGATGCTCCAGCAGGCGAAGAAACCCCGTGTTGTCCAGCGGATCAGTATAGTCAGTTTAAGTGTTCTGCCGAGGCACTGTTACGAGAGAGTTTGAGCCCGCAGATAGTCCTTGGTATTTTACGTCTGGCAAATGTTTATGGCGGGAAGAAAAATCGAGGATTCATCGGACTGGTTATGGATCGCTTGGCTCAAGAGCAAAGTATTGAGCTGAAAGTCAATGGTGACGGGCTACAAGAGCGAGACTATATGTTTATCGACGATGTGGTGGCCGCACTACTATCGGTGAAAAAACATCTGATAGAGAATGATATTGTTAATATTGCGACAGGGCAGAGTCATACGCTGCTAGATATTCTCGATCAAGTGTCACGTATAACTGGTCGTCAATTTCCATACAAGAATAATGGCAAAGGAGTGGTAGAAATTGGAAAGAGCAGGGTTAAAAATGAGAAACTGGGACAGCGATACCACTTCTCGCCGAAGTATGGACTGAGCACAGGATTAGAGGAAACCTATTTGCGATCGGTGGTTTATCAGGAAAAGGTTTCTGGGAAGCGAATGCTCTTTATCGGCGGGGAAGGATTCATAGGAAGAAACTTGGCCAGATATTTTGCGAATGAGAATGAGTGCATTTCGGTGGGTCAGCGCCAGTCTGTATTTGCAGATCGGCGGGATAGGTATATCGAAGTTGATCCCTATAAGAATAGAGTCGAGGGTGAATATGACGTGGTGGTACATCTGATTGACAATAAAGTTCCTCTCTCGGTGTTCGAGCTCCAAGAGGAGCAATTGACAAAAAACTTCTCACTTCGATCAGGTGGGCAGTTGGTAGTATTTTCATCGGCAGTCGTGTATGTGAATCCAAATTCGGAGTATGGCAAGAGAAAGCAACTACTCGAGGCATTTTACAAACGATACTGCAAAGAGTACGGCATTACGCTCACGATTTTTCGCCCGTTTAATATATTTGGTCCCTTTCAGTTACCCAATCGCCAGGGGAGTTTGATAGCGAACTTGATGTGCAACTTTCTTCTGGATGAAAGTACTGAGATAAACGACATGGGCGCTCGACGTGATTTTATGTGTGTGACTGATATTGCCAAGTTTGTCGAATGCGCTTTGGCGAGAAAGCAGGAAGGTGTTTTTGATATAGGATCAGGGACATTGGTATCTATCAGAGAGCTGATTGATTATTTGAATCACCATATCTTTTTTTCAAAGGGGAAAATCACGGATCGACAGGCAAAAGAACAAACTAACGAACAGCCCGCCAAGAGGACTTTATCACCCGTACTTCCCATGGTAGACTTTGACGAGGGACTGAAAAGGACGTTTGCATTCTACAAAAATAACCTCCATCTCCTCAAAGATTATGTCAAACGAAAGGGCAATTAAGAATATATTGATTATAGGTGCTGGTAAGGCTGGACGACTCCTTAAGAAGGATATTGAACTTTATCATCCCGAGTGTCAGTTTGTTGGCTATGTGGACGACAAATTAGACGCAAAGAATCGGCTCTTATTAGGGAGTATCGCCGATACCAGTAAACTAGCAAAGCTGTTTAGAATAGATGAGATGGTTATTGCTATCCCGTCGACTGATGGCCAGTTAGTACGCAGGATCCTGCTTGAGAACATCAAGAATCATATCCCAATTAAAATAGTACCTCGGAGTCAAAAGATCATTCGTCTCAGTCACGTTCGGTATTCGGAGGTGAAAGATGTCACGGGTGAAGATATGCTGGGGCGTCCTTTTGTGCGTCAGAGCATTGATCGAGTGAAGAAATTTTATCAAGGGAAAACGGTTTTTATTACCGGAGGTGCTGGCTCTATTGGTTCGGATATCGTGAGGCAATTACTAGATCTTGATGTTAAGAAGGTGATTGTGTATGACAATTCGGAGTACCTGATTTTCCTATTAGAGCAGGAGCTTAAGGTGCTTGGTCTGCGTGATCGCTGCGAATTGATTGTAGGGAGCATTCTGCATTACAACAAGCTCAACATACTCATGAAGGAACGACGCCCAGACGTTGTTTTTCATGCGGCTGCATATAAACACGTTCATCTCATGCAGGATAATATAGATGAGGCCGTGTATAATAACGTAATTGGAACGAAGCGGGTTATTGAGGCTGCCATCAGCGGTGGCGTGAAGCTGTTCACTTTTATTTCGACCGATAAGGTGGTCAATCCCACGAGTGTCATGGGTGCCACCAAGAAGCTTTGCGAGTACTATATACAGTGCCTCAAGCCCAAGGGGATGCAATTCAATATAGTTCGTTTTGGGAATGTCATAAATTCCAACGGTTCTGCTCTGCCACTTTTTGAACGTCAAATTGCCGGTCAGGGCTACGTGACGGTGACACACAAGAAAATGAAGCGGTTTTTTATGTCTATCCGTGAGGCAGCTCAGCTCGTGATTGAAAGTACGGCCAATGGCAAGAAAGATGCTATCCATATACTGAATATGGGAGAGCTCATCAATATCTATGAAGTGGCACTTTGCCTTATACGTTCTAGAGGGTATGTCCCCGGAAAAGACATAGAGGTGCGAATCACAGGGTTACGTAAGGGGGAAAAGATGATTGAGGAGCTCTATACGGAAAACGAACGGGGGAATATGGTGAAAACTGGCATGGATCGAATCTATTCATTAAAAAACTATGATCGCTGCCCAGTTGATATTTTGCAGACCATCGCTGTCTTGGAGGACTTGGTCAAAACTGGGGCACCACAGGCGGAATTGCGGAAGCATCTGAAAAGAATATTCCCTTCCATTAAAAATTAGTAGAAGATTATCCTGTGTCTGAAATGTTAGAAAAACGGCCTTTACTCTCACGAATAAGTCAGTTAGTAGGACTGGATATTCAATATTTCTTTGGAGCTGGAATAGTTGTTTCGTTCCGCTATATCATTGTATCTTTCTTGGGATTGGTGCTTTCGGTAGGATTTGCTCGTCTTGGTAGTAAGGAACTCTTCGGCCAATATCAGACCATACTTGCTTTGTTGAGTCTGATTTCTGTGTTTTCACTTCCTGGTTTGAATTTAGCTGCACTTAAGTCTGTAGTGGAGGGGAATACTACTGTCGTGCTACAAGCAGTGCGACTCAGTTTTTATGGGTCATTATTTGGGGTACCTGTAATATGGCTTTATGCGGGATATAATTTCTTTCTGACACGAGATTTGACGTTTGCAGTTGCGGTTGCTATTGCTAGTATTCTCTTCCCATTTTATTACGCGTTCAATACCTGGTATGTTTTTTATGAGGGGCGCTCACAGTTTTTTCCTGTAGCGTGGCGAACAATCGGGCTTAATGCTTTGGTTACGACTATTCTTTTGGGAGCGTTGTATAGGCAAGAGAATCTTACTATACTGATACTGCTTTTTTTGGGGATTAACGTCGTTTTAAGTGGCAGATTTCTTTTTGAGGCGTCTCGTGCTGTAAGCGGGAGTTTTTTTCAGGGGACGAGTGGAGAACTCGATGTGAGGTATGGCCTCTCGGTTACCCTGCAAAAATTTGTTCTCTCTCTGGCAGAGAATGTTCCAGTGATACTCATCTCTTTCATGTTTGGGTTTGAGAAAGTGGCTATTTTTCAAATTGCTTTTTTCTTTGTGAGTGCCGTTTCTGGTTTTTTGAGTGGAATTTCCGCTACGTATATGCCGCTCCTCTTTCGCTATAAGAAGCTCGCGTACGTTAAAGTGCTTTTGCAACAATTTACTTTGGGGCTAATTTTGTTTTTGATATTTCGTGTCTTTGTGGAGAAATTCTTTATAGCTTTTTATGGTGCATCGTATCAGGAAAGTCTTGAGATTGTTAGGAATCTCTCTTTTCTAGTGTTCCTTTTCCCACTCAAAACTTTCTTGATAAATTTCTTTACGGCAAAAAGACAAAACCTTCTTGTAGCGTCAATTTTTCTTTCTGCTAATCTATTGGCAGTATTCGCTCTGTACTGGACTCGAGAGGCGTCAGTAGGTACGAGTGCCACGGCGTATCTTTATACGTTAAATGTCCTTCTTAGCACCTCTTTACTAGTTACGTATTTGTACCAGGTGTACAGAGAGAAGAGGCTTATCTAAGGGGCGATACGAGTTGTCTGGTTTGTCAAAGGGGGGTATAATGGAAGAAATTCAGGATTTTTGATGTTTCTGACCGTATGACTGATTTCGATGCTATTCCGTGTCCGCTGTGCGCCGCTTCGACCTACGATGTCGTTTACCCAGGGAAGTTTCCCGAAACACTTTCGCACGAATTTCTGACAGAAGTCTATCGCTCATCGAGTGATCAGGCGCTTTTTGAGCAGGTAGTGAAGTGTCGGGAGTGTGGAGTAGTGTACCTCAATCCGCGCCTGCGCTCCGATCTCATTGTGAGTTCATATGCCGATGGTGAAGACAGAACTTTTATCGAGCAAGACGCTTTTCGGATCAGAACATTTGCGGAGGCACTGAAGAAGCTGCGTGATGAATATGGCCTTCTTTTTTCACCGGAGACCAAGACTCTTGATATCGGGTGTGCCGGTGGGGCGTTTTTGCGGGCTGCCAGAGAATGTCAGCTTTCCGCTATCGGTATCGAGCCAAGTCGCTTCCTCGGGAACTACGCACGGACCACACATAACCTCGATGTTCGGAGCGGTGTACTTGCTGATTTTTCTTTTCCGGCCCACAGTTTCGACCTGATCACGCTCTGGGATGTTATTGAACATGTGCCGGATCCCAAGGAAGAATTGAGAACGATTCAACAGCTTCTCAAGCCGGATGGTCTTTTTGTTGTCAACTATCCGGACTTCGGTAGCCTGCCAGCGAAGCTGCTTGGTCGGAAGTGGCCGTTTCTTCTGAGCGTCCATCTTGTGTACTATACGCCGGAAACTATCAGGCGCCAGCTTTTGAAAAGTGGTTTCCGGGTGATCGGTATGAAAAGACACTGGCAGACACTGGAACTCGGGTATGTGATCAAGAGAGCCTCGCAGTATTTTTCAGGATTTCGTTTTCTTGGTTTTTTGACTGAAAAACTCGGACTGGCGACACTACCGATTAAGTATTGGATTGGACAGACTCAGGTAATTGCCAAGCGTTATGATACTCGATAGGAAGAAAGTACAAGCAGTGATTTTCGACATGGATGGTGTGTTGTTTCTTTCGAATGGTTGTCATGAGCGGGCCTGGCGAGAAACGTTCCAGAGTATCGGGATCACGGACTTCTCGTATGCGGCTATTGCTGGGATGCGGACAGATGATGCTCTTGCCAGGGTGATTCTTGAGCATGGCAAGCAGGTAGAAAATTATGATATCGAGGTGCTGACAGCGAAAAAGAGGCAATTGGCCTTACAGTTTCTTGAGGCAGAGAGTGAGGTGGCGCCAGAAAGTGCTACGCTTATCGCCTACCTCAGGAAAAAGTATCGTCTTGCCCTAGCCTCGTCCGCTTCGCCCAAAACGGTGGCGCTTTTTTTAAAAAAGAGTGGCTATGCTGATGCATTTGAGGTGGTACTTGATGGTTCCTCGGTGGAGTACTCAAAGCCGGCTCCGGATATTTACCAGTTGGCACTGAGCAAACTCGGGCTTCGGGGAGAGTGCTGCGTGGTGGTTGAAGATTCCGGCAATGGAATCAGAGCGGCACAGGATGCTGGTATCCCAGTCATTGCTCTGTCCCAGATAGCCGAGGAAGTAGAAAAAATAAAATCTTTACAGCCGACAGTAATAGTAACGATGCTTTCTGAAATTCAAAAGATTTTATAGTGTATGAGAGAATATACTGAGGAAGATATTGAGAAATATTTCTTTGATCAACCCAATCCTGATTTTTGGACGGTTATTATTCCGGCTGCTGGTAAGGGGACGCGTCTTGGTTACGACAAGCCGAAGATCCTGTATCCGATTGCAGGACGGACGATTCTTGATCGAATGATTGATCTACTGGAGCCACGTTTCAGTCAATTTGTATTAGCACTTTCTCCGGTAGGGGCGCCCGATGTCATTCCGGAGCTCGAGAAAAGGATTCCTGGTCGTTTCGAAACGGTAACGCTTCAGTCGCGAGGCATGGCTGATTCTATTTATCAGGCTCTTCACAAGGTGACTACGCCTTATGTTTTGATTATCTGGGGTGACCAAGTGGCAATCAGTGACCGTACCATCGTAGCAGTTCAGAAAATACTACAATTCACTCCGGGGGCCAAACTGGCGTTTCCAGTGGTGAAGCGTGAGCAGCCCTACGTGCATTATGAAGTGGACGAACATGGTTCCTTTACGCATGTGCTCGAGAGACGGGAGGGAGCGAATATGCCGCCACAGGGGAGGAGTGACTGTGGAGTGTTTGCATTCGAGACTCGTCGTCTGCGTGAGGTATATGATGATGAAGTTACGAAGGGCATCACCCTCAGTCGAGGAACAAAAGAGTGGAATTTTTTGCCGATGTTGCCACGCTTTGAAGCTGGTGGAACCAGTGTGAATGCATACCAGCTTGATGCGGTAGAAGAGACTATTGGTGTTAACGATGTCAGTGATGCTCTTATGTTGGAAAAACATTTTAACTTATCACAACGTCCTATGAAGGAACGACAAGAGAAAGTGAAGGTAGCGATGTTTTCGGGTGGGCGCGGGACGGGTGCTATCACGGATGCGCTGCTTCGCTATCCGGATATCGAGTTGACGTTGCTCGTCAATACGTACGATGATGGTCTCTCAACGGGATTGCTCCGGCGATTTATCCCAGGAATGCTTGGTCCGTCGGATGTGCGGAAGAATATTTCTCGCTTTCTCCATCATAGAAAAGATCGAGCCTCACAGGCGCTCTTGTATCTTATCGAGTATCGCTTTCCTGACCCGTATGAAGCGACTGCGGCTCTGGCGCTCCTGCGTGCTTTCAGTGATTTGAAAAATACCGAATACGCGACCAACGAAATCCTGCAAGCCCGGGAGAATCTGTCTCTCAACCAGATCAAGGCGGCAGCCACGTACCTCGAGGCGTTTCTCGCATACTACCAAGCTCATCCCGAGAATCATAGCTGGTTCCCTTTTGGTGATGTCTCACTCGGTAATCTCTTGTTTGCAGGGTGTTACTTGGTAAATGGCGAGGATTTCAACCGAGCTGTGGCGGACTTCTCTCATTTTGCTGAAATTGGTGACCGAGTGCTCAATCTTACCAATGGGGAAAATCGTGTCTTAGTTGCTATAAAAGAAAATGGACTATACCTTCATGACGAGGCAAGTGTGGTTGGCCCACAAGACACTTCTCGCATTGAAGAAATCTTTCTCCTCCCGCGTTATCTGGAGCCAGGAGAACTTGCTGATACGATGACGAAATCGGAAAAAATTGCCTATCTGAGGAGTGTCGAGGCGCTCCCGAGCTTAAGTGAAGCGGCGCGTCAGGCTCTTCTTGATGCTGACATCATCATTTACGGCCCGGGCACTCAGTACTCGTCACTCCTCCCTTCGTACCTGACACTTGGTGTAGCAGAGGCTATTGAGCGAAATGCTAAGGCTGAGAAGGTGTTCATTGCCAATATCGCTCGGGACTACGATATTTTGGGTGAGGACGCTACCACGCTCACACGTGCCTTTCTTTGGAATATGAGTCGTAAGGGAGCTTATCCGGTGGTGTGTCAGAAGTTTATATCCCGGTTCTTTTTTCAGAAGCCGGAGGCTACATCGTCCGGTGAAACCCCGTACGTCCCTTTCAATGCAGCTGAATTTGAGTATCCGCTCGATAAAGTGCGTTGGATTGACTGGGAGGGTGATAAGGGTAAGCATCTCGGAGCCAAAACGATTTCTGAACTTCTTATTCATGTTGAGGGCGAGATGGAGAAACGGGTGCACCATGTGGCACACCGGGTGTCTATTGTGGTGCCGGTTCTGAATGAAGTACGGACGGTTGGTCAGGTACTGAAAAACCTGAAGGTGCTTGACCTCTCACAAATGAAACTTGATAAGGAGATTATCGTAGTAGATGGTGGCTCAACGGATGGGACACTCGACATATTGGCTCAAGAGTCAGATATTCGGGTGTATGAAACTACTGGGGGCCGCGGGAAGGCGCTCGGAACCGGTATTATCAAGGCTAAGGGCGACATCGTCGTTTTTTTCCCGTCAGACGGAGAGTACAATGAGGAGGATATTCTGCGGGTGGTCGCACCGCTCGTCAATCAGGAGTTCCCTGTTGTGCTGGGGAGCCGTGCGTTTCACACTCACGATTTGAACCGAACACTGAAGCGTGTGTACGGCAGTCATGGCATACTCTTTTATGTGAGCAAGTATGGTGGAATCGCTCTCTCTATTCTGATGCTGGTGATGTACCATCGCTTCATCAGTGATCCATTCACAACGCTCCGAGGATTTAACATGCGTGTATTTCGAGGTATGCGTTTCGAGAATACCGGAGCAGAGTTTGATATGGAGCTTATCGCAAAGATCATCCGTCGCGGTCATGTTATACTGGAAGTACCCGTGAGTTACAAAGCCAGAACCGTAGCAGAAGGAAAGAAGACAACTGTGTGGGACGGTCTCCGATATCTGTGGACGTTGTTGCGTTATTCCTTGTGGAAGCCGAAACAGTAATTGTTGATATATGCCGAAAGTATCTATCGTCATTCCAGCTTATAATGAAGAGGCACTTATTGGGAAACTGCTTGAAGTGATTCTGGAAGTTGATATTCGGTCAATTGGTTTTGAGCGTGAGATTATTGTGGTGGATAATGGGTCACATGATAAAACCTCAGAAATCGTAGCTCGTTTTCCCGAGGTTCGTTTGCTTCGGATCGAGGTCAACAAGGGAAAGGGTGATGGCGTGCGCCATGGTATCGCTCATGCGACAGGAGATTATATCCTCATCCAGGATGCTGATCTCGAGTATGATCCCCATGATTATCTCGTACTGCTACAGCCGCTTTTGACAGCTAATAAGCCGATGTCTGTATATGGGAGTAGAATCTTAGGAGAAATGGAACGGGACAGTAGTTCTTTTTTTGGAAAGCACCCAGATAAATCGCTCCCTACTTTTATTGCAAATTTCCTCCTTTCTTTTTGGGCGTATTTTTTATTTGGTCAGTGGATTACTGACACTCTGACCGGTTACAAGATTTATCCTACCAAACTCCTGCAGGGCTTTACCATTCAAACGACTGGCTTCGAAACGGATCATGAGTTGACCGCAAAGCTCATTCGTTCAGGCGTTTCGATTGTTGAAGTGCCTGTGTCCTATACGCCCCGCACAGTTGAACAAGGCAAAAAAATTCGATACTCTGATTTCTTCATCGCTCTTTCCACATTTTTCAAATTTCGCTTCGTGTCAAAGCAGGCATTCTAAGACCTCAAAAAATGCTCCGTATACTCCTGGGACGGTTTCCATTTTGGAAGCTGGTAAAATTTGTCATCACCGGTGGGATCGCCTTGGGGATTGATGTGGTTTTGTACTACCTTCTTACTCGTTATGGACATGTCTACTATCTTTTGGCGCGGACACTTTCGCTGGGAGTAGCTATTATTTGGAGCTTTACGGTCAATCGTCAGTGGACCTTCCGTGCTATAGAGGGCGATACTCGTAAACAGGCAGTCAAGTTTATCACTGTGATACTCGCCACCTCGCTTCTCAGTCTCGGGCTTATGCATGTGGGCGTGACGCTACTTCATTTTCATGACCTAGTAGTCATTTTGTTTGCTGCTGTCATTACAACCCTTATCAACTTCACCGCCCACTCCTTGTGGAGCTACGCCAAAAAAGCATGAATGATGTATTTAAGTGTTTTTCACTAAACTCCGTCTTTATTTTTTTAATACTACTTCTTTTCGAAGTTAGTATTCACCCATTGGGCATGGGGCCGGATCGTCGGATTCATGACCCTGCTGTCTATCGGCTTGCTGATGCGAGCTATATGCCTGCGGATTGGTATACCAACATGGCAGTTGAAAGTGGCGTCTATACGTTTTATGCTAAGCTCGTGAATGTATACCAGGTACTTTCGATATCTGAGGAGTTTTGGCGTATGGCGCTCTATCTCCTATCACTAGGAGTTTTGTATGTTGCCCTAATCAAGATTGCCCGACTTTTTTCTGAGAGTGTGCTCGTGGTGCCGATTGTAGCGTTTTTTCATGCTATTGTGATCGTGGTGGCCCCACCTATCTGGCTCTATGGTCCGTTTATCCAGGTTGATGGTGGATTGGCACCACGTTCGATCGGCATCGCGCTTTCTTTTCTCGCTCTGTATTTTCTATTGATGCAAGCGCGATATATGCCGTGGGTGCTCCTAGGCCTCGCTACCTTGGTGCATGTGTCCAACTCTCTCATTATTTTCACGCTCTATTTTGGGGCTTGGCTGCTCTTGGCACTTCTGAATCGGGACAGCATCACTCCATGGAGGACACATCTCAGTCTGCTGTTTCGCCAGGGGAGTACGGCGTTTCTCATCTACCTGCTTGCTGGTGGTTGGTTTGCTCTGTCTGTTTCTTTACGGAATACCGGAGTTTCGGATTTTCCAGACGCAAAATTCATCTGGACGTGGATCTATTTTCGGGCACCCTACATGGCACTGCCGCTCATGCCCTGGAAGGCCTGGCTCCTCTTTGGGCTCCATATTGGCGCTCTCACGGTCTCTTGGTATCTGCTCAGGCAAAGGAGTGCCGAGACTGCCCGAAAGATGCTCGATCTCTTGGCTTTGATTGGGCTGGGAGCAGTCCTGTATTTCTTTGCTTTTTACGCCTTTGCCTTTATCTATCCCTGGCTGCCTGGGTTCCAGTTTTATTCGTTACGTGTTATTTACCTCATGCACTTTGTAGCCTATCTTTTTTCAGCCCTAGTACTTATTGTCTGGATGCGACGGTTTGGTATACATCGAACTTTGATAGTGTTCGGATGTTTGGTGCTTACCATGGTCTACCTCTTCGCACCCATACAGAATCAGACCAAGAAGATGATTGGAAATCTGAAAACGAGCGTCAATTATCTCCTTCGTCAGCAAACATCATATACTCTGTCACCAACGACGAGGGCGCTCTCAACTCTACAGGAGCCGTTCTTGGCACCACCGAATTGGTACGGCTCTCCACGGTATCTGCCGAGTGTGGTGAGTTATAAAATGTTTGGGTTTACCCCAGCGGGCCTGAAAGAATGGTACGAGCGTATGAATGACGTGAGCGGGAGCGAGCTTGAACGCTCATATTTGGCACAAGAAGAAGTAGGTCGTTTTCAGCCAGTGACGCTTAGCTGGGGAGTGCTCTATACTCGCTTGACTACCGAAGAAATAATAACCCTCTCAAAGAAGTATCGCTTTACGCTGTTCCTAGCCTTACAGTCATCGGAGTATCCGTTTGAGGTGATAGCGGAGGACCCGGACTATCGGCTTTATCGGATTACGACTGGAGAGCCTCGTTAAAGACACTCTCAATTTTCTGGCTGATGAGATCTTGGTGAAACTTATCTTGGTAGAGGGAGAGTGCGTTTTGAGAATACGTATGAAGCAAAGTGGAATCTAGAAGGAATTTTTCGATGGAAGCAAACAGAAAGTCTTCGACGGGACGGAGACCGCCATTTTTTTGTAGGGCGATGAGATCACTGTAGAAATCTCTGGGATGAGTATACTTGCCTCGGAGTCGATAGGTATCGAGATCGTAGTCCTTGAGTGGGTGATTGGGATAGACCATAGCATTGTAGCCGTCGAGTGCGACTTCGGTAGTAGCGTATTGATCAGTGCAGATGATGGGCATCCCAAACGAGATTGCCTCGACCAAGACTAGTCCAAAGCCATCGCGGAAGGTCGGAAGCATGAAGATATCATGGCGAAGGTACATTTCATTCATAGCGTCACCGTTCAGGTTGGCTTCGACGAGGTTGAGGCCCGGGATAGCGCGCATCATCTCGAGGTCACTCTTTTTGACAGTGTGAAGCGGAGTAATGATCGTGAGTTCAACACCGGTGTATTGCTCTCGAATACGGGAAAAGGCATGGACGAGCTCGATACCACCTTTCATGTAAAACATACCTGCAAAGAGGAGTTTCAATGTCCCTTGAAATTGTTTCGGACTCAGATTCTTACTCTCAATAAGAGGGTAAATTTGGATTGATTTTTTTTCTGCTATGGCGCGAGTCTGGGCGCCATAAGGGACGGTCGCAAAAAAGCTCTTTTGTCCAGCTTCGCTCATGAAAATGAGTCGTCGGCATGATTTTTGTCGGACGAGGAAGGAGAAAAAGATTCGTGCTAGGGGGTTTGCAGCGATTGTAGTGTCGTAGTTGTACAGCGCGACGCCGTTCTCAATATAGACACAGTAGGGTTTGTTAGTAAGGAGCATGCATCCATAGGTAAAAAACATGTCTGCGTCCTGATCAAATTTAATGCGCACATTGAGAATACCGAACAGTCGCCTCAGCTCATTAATGCGACTCGATTTGACGCGCACAATCTCTTGCTCATAGGGAGGGAGCATAGATTGGTAGAAGTTACCGCTACTTGGTTTCTTAATGATGAACTCAAAGTCCTTCAGAAACTTTCCAAAGTTCACGATGTGCTTTCGGAGATATGGCTGGAAAAGGACAATTCGGTGTTTCATGATTTCTTTCGGAGAACGAGTAAAACAGCGTGACCAGCCACCGGTGCAAAGAGGACGGAAAAAATATAACACAATCCTTGACCAAGAAGACTCTTGTTGTTGTAAAGACGCTGGAAAATTGGCTTGAGAACACCACTTTCATCCTTGAGCCCCTTGAATCCTTCGTAGGGTCTCTTTTCTACGAGTTCGAATCCCAATCTTTGAAATGTGGCGATAGTGCGATCGGCAGAAAGAGCAAATTGGTAGAAGTGATTGCAATCAAAAGTAGTCTGATTAAAAAGTGGATAGGTACCGAGCGATGCTTTGAGTTTCCGTAGGGGAGACATGTAGGGAAAGGTCAGAAAAAGATAACCACCAGGCTTGAGGACTCGGTGCATCTCTTTTGCTATGGATTCATATCCCTCCGGAAAGTGCTCAATAACTCCGAGTGACCAGTAGCCGTCAAAAGTAGCTTCGTCAAAATCAAGTTTTCGTACATCACCAAGCGTGATGGTGAGGTCTGGCAGGAGAGTGTTGATTTGGCGCACTGTTTTTTCTGCAAAATCCACGCCCTGTGCGAGGTAGCCTTTGGAGACAAGTGAGTAGACATATTGACCTTTGCCACAGCCACCCTCAAGAATTCGAGCACCTCGTTTGAGGTATTCCTTCGTTATACCCGAGACAAAGTGCTCTTTCGCTCCAGCGAGGATGCTTTTCTTGAGCTGTTCATCCTCCCATTGGCGGTCCCAAAATTCGGGCGTAGCGCGCTCTTCGATGTAGACAAGCTGATCGTGCTCTCGGTCGTAGTAACGCATAGGATTAAGGTTTCTTGGCGATAAGGATGCAGTTGAGGGTCAATCCACGAAAAATTAATTGGTCGAGTTTCTTCATCCCTGGTAGACCACTTCTTCCGAGAGTAAAACAGAACCAGTCAAAACATATCCCGATAATGTTGTTGATCAGGTACAGAGGAGCAAATAGGAGACCTAAACCAAATGATGCGAGAAAATAATTCCAGAGCTGAATGAGGGTTGTCAAATAACTATTTGATTCTTCCAGCTTTTCTATGTGAAAATCTTTAAAGAGAAGAGCAAGACCAAATTTAGTAAAACGCCAGTAGTCTACATTCCAAAAAGAAAGCGTCTTTGAGTCAAAATTGTGCACCGGCGCTTCGCTCGGACGGAGCGGAATACCGTGATTCCGTACGGTTTGCGGGACCGTCACCAATACAAGGCCACCGGGCTTCAAGATACGTTCAATTTCCTTGATGGTTGCCGATGTATCAGAGATATGTTCGAGCGACTGATTTAGAACAATACCATCGATACTATTGTTCGGGAGTCCTGTGTCCCAAGCATCGCGGATGATGTCGGCCTTGGTACCCGGGAAGGGATCAACTCCAACGTATCTAGCGGAAAAATAGTGCGCGTATGGCTTGTCACCACAGCCGATATCGACCACTGTCATTGCTGAAGTGAAATGAGTAGCAAAGTCAGCCACAGCCTGTTCAACGGGCTTGCGGGCGAGATAGTTGCTGGAGAAGAGGGAAATCATACTGACAGGGATTTATTAAGGGCGGATTGATATTCGTCTATCATACGTTCGAGTGAAAAGCGAAGGAGGGAATTCTCTCGACAATGACGCTTATATTCGGGCAATGTCAACGTGAGTTCGTACAGTTGTCGAGCAAAAAGAGCGGGGTCAATTTGTCGTCGTTTCCAGAAGGCATCTCCCTGTGTGGAGAGGAGGAGTCCAGTTTGGCCATGCTCGACTATTTCAGGCATTGCCCCATCACCGATCCCGCAGATAGGTAGTCCACAGGCAAGTGCCTCGAGAACATTGTTTGGACAGGGAGGGTTCAGATGGCTCAAGAGAAAAACATCGCACCCGCGTTCATACTTCGGTAGATCACTGTTGGCAATTTTACCAAGAAATACCACATTACTAAAGTGTGCGTACTCTTGAGGGATATGGGCCACTTCACGGCTAAATTGTCCCGCGATAACAAAGCGAAATCGATTATTGTACAGTTTTTTGTATTGAGCGATAGCTTGTAAGAGCGGGAGTATCTGATCCTTTCTGCGAAAATCAGAAACAGTAAAAAATACCATCTGATCCGGGTACTCACGGAGTGAGAGGGTTTCACCTTCGGGGCTGAAGAGTTGTGTATCGACCCCATTAAAAATGGTCGTACTGGGATCGGGATTTATTTTTCCGAGAAATGCTTCCACACAGCGCTGACTATATTTGCTCTGATAAATGCTGAAATCGGCAAAAAACCAGCGAGTGAGCATGGCTTTGAGATTGTAGAAAGGAAACTTCCAAGAGGCAACAGACCAATAGTACGTACCATCTAGACGTTGAACAATCTTTTTCCCACGCTTCTTGGCATCTAAGAGGTAGCGGAATGGCCCCTGCACGATAAGGAAAAGAACGTCGTAGTCCTCACGATATTCAAAGAATACTTCATGACCATGCTTTTCCATGCCCGCTTTAAATTTGCTGGCAAAAATAGAAGTGCCACCAATATCTCTACGTGCAAATGGAATAAATATCTTCATAAGTATGCTCGCTTACAACGTTTGATCCAATTCGGTGTCAGTATGACGATGAGTGGTTCGAGTATTGCCATATAATCAGTGAACGGTCGATTGTATGTCTTGAGATATTTCAATTGAGTCTTGATACACTGTCTCATTTGTGCGTTTTGCTTCGTTTGTGAGATACCTCCCTCGGCGTTACGGTAACAGAGTGTACTCTGTAAATTATACATTTTAGTATGCGGGAGCAGTCGAAGCCAGAGATCGTAGTCCTGACCGAATCTGACTTGCGTATCATAGCCACCAAGTTGTTGTACCAGCGCGGTATTAAATACGACACAGCTATGGGCAAAGGGGTTACGAATAAATATTCTTTTTCGTATCGCTGCATCATCCTCTGGACAGGTAATCTGTCGTTCACGGTGACGAGTCACGTTGGTGTAATTGCAACCGATGAGTCCGTATGAGGGATGCTCTTCCAAAAAGCTCCTCTGTTCAGCGAGTTTGGTAGCGTGCCACCAATCATCGGCATCGAGTCGAGCAGTATACTGAGTACTAATGCGTTTGAGGCCAGCATTGAGAGATCGAGTAAGACCGATATTTGTCTCGTTGTTGATGAGTAAAAAGCGATCATGACCGAAGTAAGATTGCCATTGATTGAGTCGGGCAGCGGTATCATCAGTAGAGCCGTCATTGACAGCGACAATACAGAATTCTTGCCATGTTTGATCACGCAGACTTTCAAAAGTCCGGTCAAGGGTGTGTGCACTATTATACAGGGAAATAAGTACTGTGATACTCGCTTTAGATGGGATCATCATGATTGGGTCGCCGTCAAGAAATATTGCTTCCATCGGTCTGCCGTCGCATGAAGTTCATAGCGTTCCTCTATGCTCCGTGCGGCCGACCTCCCCAATCGCTCTCTTGCTTCAGAATCATTGAGCAGCGTGTCGAGCGCCTGTGTCAGGCTGGTAGTATCACCTACTGGACAGAGGAGACCGGTCTCGTTGTGGGTGACCAGCTCGCGATTCTCAGGAATATTTGTAGTTACGACTGGAAGTCCGGAGGCCATGGCTTCCATAATGGCGTTACACATGCCTTCAAAAAATGTGGGCAAGACAAAAACATGTGCTAGCTTGAGGAGTTTCGGGACATCAGATCTTTTCCCGAGAAATACAATGGATGCGTGAGAGAGATAATGTTCTCGTTGTTGCTCAAGTGAGTTTCGCTCATCTCCATCCCCAACAAGAAGAAGCTTGATATTTTGATTTCTCTGGAACAGTTGTTCAAACGCTTCGAGGAGATATCTGTGACCTTTGTTGATATGCAAGTTGGCGACACAGATAAACACAATGTCTGTTGGTTGGATGCCTACTTCCTGGCGAAGTTGAGCGTCTGGTATCAGTGATCGAAACAGCGAAGTATCCATGCCGGTGGTGAGAACGGTGATCTTTTGCTCAGGCACGTGAAATTTTTGTACGTAGGTCTCTTTGACGATGTGAGCGTTGGCGATGTACCCTTGGCAGAAATATCGTGTGAATCGCTCAATGAGGCGAGCATACCAATAACGAGGGAAGTTGTACGTGGTGGCAAGCGAAGAAACGACTTGGCAAGGGACAAAAGGTTGGACTATGAATCGTCCGACGAGATCTGCCACCAAGAGGTGAGAGACAATCAGGTCCGGCGCCAGTTTGTTGAGAAGTTCAATGAGTTTGATATAGGAATGAATATCAAGGAGGTGGGCCTGATGGAGGGAAAAAACGCGCAGACCACGCTCTTCAAATTGTGGGGAAAGCGAGCCACTCTGTCTGAGTGTCACAAACACGTGCTCAATATCTTTGCCAAGAAGAGGGAGCATACGGAGTTGTGACATTTCTGAACCGCCCCTTTCCAGCGTTGGAATGAGGTGTACAACCTTGTGTCTAATGCTCATAAGTACCTATGCAAGTTATGCCCGCTTCTGGGTGTTCGTATGCGTCGATACTATGGAGTTTGGCCGCATGAAACCATTGACCAATTTCTTCCACAGTGTAGTAGTTGCTTTTTGGTGTGGCGAGGACGTCAAATGCATCGTTTAACTTCATATTGAAGGGGAAATTGGCATAATACGCGAAAGGAAGCTTTCTGGCATATTGCCCGAGTCCTAACGTTTCAAGGAATTTCCCAAAAAGGTTGATGGAATGGACTATGCCGCCAGGAATGTAGCACAGTTTGAAGAGTAGGGGCTTGGAGAGGTGACGAAGGACAGAACGTAGCGGCTCATAGAAATAAAGTGCTCGGGCGTTGTTGCGACGGTTGTAGACCCAGATAAGCATCTGGCCTCCTCGCTTCAAGACTTTGGGTAGCGCAGTAAAACCATTTTGTGGCTCAGGGAGATGATGGAGGACACCGATGGAATAGGCGATATCAAAAATATTTTGAAATGGCATGGCATAGATATCTGCCTGAACGATACATACATTGGGAAGGGTATAGGTCATTTGATACGCGACCTCGACACTTTCTCCGAGATCGGAACCGAAAGATACTTTGGTTCCAGAGAGAGCAGCCCATTTGGTGAATCGACCAGACCCGCAGCCGATATCAAGTGTCGTTTGACCGGCGAGACTTTCTTCTTTGAGAAATGGCGCAAGAAAATGAAAAAAGTTGTTTTTTTCATAAGTGTTCTCCTTGTAGATGTATTTCCATTCGTATGCGAAGCTTTCGGCAGTTTTCTTCTGATGTTTGAGGAAGGCATCGAGATCAGAAATGGCGTCGATAGCTTGCTGCCATTCACTCCGAACATGTTCAGGCATCTCTCCTTTGTACTTTTCGAAAAAAGCGTAGCGAGATTGTAGTGCTTGTACCTTGAGTTCTCCCAAAAGAATGCGAGGAATGCTGTTCACGATGGGGTACCAGTTTGTACCGCTTATGAGCAGGCCCGATATGACATGTCCGTCGGCTTCCTTGAATTTGAGAATTTGAAATGGGGTGGCGGTCGTTGGGTCTGAGAGGTACGGGAGATGTGCTTCACGCATAGCTTTGTCTTACGGCTTATCGGAGATTAACAGTTGCTTATCTCAGCCATTTTATCATTCTTTGAAGAATTCTTCAAACCAGAGTTCGAGGGTGAGGAGTGCCCAGATATGAGGAGAAAAGTTGATGTCCGTGGAGGTGTGAGAGTGGAGAATATCCTCTATAGCATCACGTTTGAAAAGGTTCCGCTTCACGAGTTGGCCATCCAAGAGTTTCCCCGCGGCATAGTCTTTGAGTTCACCCCGAAACCAAGCGTCAATAGGGACGCCAAACCCCATCTTGGGTCGGAACATGACTTCATCAGGGAGGATGCCACGGAGAGCCTCCTTCAGGATGTACTTCTTGTTATTCAGACCTTTGAGCTTGAGAGAGAAAGGGATTTGAGCCGAAAGTTCGAGGAGTTCATGGTCGAGAAATGGAGAGCGTCCTTCGAGAGCTACTGACATAGTAGCAATATCGACTTTTGTCAAAAGATCTTCGGGGAGATAGGTAGCAAAATCAGCGTACACCGCTTGTTCTGTTCGATTGTTTGATCCTGATTCCAGGAAGCGAGAGGCGATGATGTCGTAGGTATCATGACCCGCTATTTTTTTCTTGAACGTATCGGTATAGAGATTGTCTTTCTGCTCATTGGTGAAATAGGCTGTGTAGGAGAGATAGCGACGTCGATAGTCGTCCGAGAGACTCTGTGAAAACCGGTAGAGACGATCAAAAAAAGTATTTTTGACATATCGAGCCAAGAGTCGGGTGGCTGGTATGCCTACGAGGTGGTTGAGCCAGTCGAAGTGATCGAGTACTGTAGAAACCTGAAAGGCTGAATAGCGGGTGTAGCCAGCGAAGTTCTCGTCACCACCATCACCATTGAGAGCCACAGTCACATGATCTCTTGTGAGCTTGGAGACATAGTACGTGGGGAGGGCACTTGAGTCAGCAAAGGGCTCTTCATACTGACGAACAAGCATGGGGAGGAGCTCGACAGCATCGGGTTTGACGATGAATTCAGTGTGATTGGTTTTGAATTTTTCTGCGATGATTTTGGCGTACTTGAGCTCATTGTATTTCTCTTCCTCGAAGCCAATAGAGAAGGTTTTAATAGGGGATTTCGAATGTTTGGCCATCAAAGCCACGATGGCGCTCGAATCAATACCTCCGGAAAGAAACGCACCGATTGGAACATCGGAAATCATGCGGAGTCTGACAGATTCGTCGAGTTTTTCGAGAATACGTTTCTTCCACTCTGATTCAGAAAGGCGGACCTTTTTTGAATAATCGAGTTTCCAGTAGCGTTCCTTTTTGACGGACTTGGTCTTGAGGTCGATAGTGAGAGAGTGGGCAGGCTCGAGTTTCTTGATACCTACGAACCCGGTGAGGGGCGCTGGAACGTACTGGAGGGTCAAATAATGATGAATAGCGAGGTAATCAGGCTCTTTGTGGTATTCCGGCTGAGTCAGGATGGCCTTGAGCTCTGAGGCGAATAGAAAGACGTTGTCGTCGTGGTAGTACTTGAAAGGCTTTTTCCCGACACGGTCACGGGCACAGAAAAGTATTTGCTCTTGTTCGTCATAGATGGCAAAGGCAAACATGCCACGGAGATGATCGAGGCAATGTTCTCGGTATTTGTCGTAGAGTGCCAGGATGACCTCGGTATCGGAGTGTGAAGCAAATGTATAGCCATCCTGCTCGAGCATGGTTCGTTTCTCCTCAAAATTGTAGATTTCACCGTTGAATACAATCTCGTACCGGTCCAAATAACGCATAGGCTGATGACCGAGAGGGGAGAGGTCGATGATAGAGAGGCGCCGGTGACCCAGGCCAACTTTACTATCAGGCGAGATATAGACTCCGTCGTCATCGGGACCACGGTGCTTGATAGCATCATTCATCATCTCAATTTCTTGAGGTGAGACATTGTGATCTTTATAGGAAATTTTTCCAGCGATACCGCACATAGATTGCAATTAAGTTTTTTTGTCAGACACCATGCGCTGAAATATTTCTATATACCTGATTGCAGATATGTCCCAGTTGAATTTGTTTCGGACCTCTTCATACGCATTCTGCGAAAATGTGTTTCGGAGTTCCGGATTTTCGACAAGAAGAGTGATTTTCTCGGCAATCAAACTGGATTGACCTGGCGGGATAAGAAATCCATCATGAGTACCTGAGATGACCTCTGGTGTGCCACCTACTTCCGTGGCGATAATCGCTTTGCGACATAGAGCTGCTTCCGTAACAGAAGTAGGGAGGCCCTCAGTGTAGCTCGGATTGACGACAATATCTGAAGTTTTCAATGTGCTTATGGCTTCTTCATATGCCAGATTGCCAAAGAAAACAACCTGGTCGTTCAATTGGTGCATGCTAACCATTTCCTTGAGTCGAGCTTCATCTGGACCGCTGCCGATAATATAGGTGAGGATATCGGTTCGTCTAAGGAGCGCTAGAGCTGAGATGAGATCATGTGCTCCTTTGCCGTCAATCAGGCGTCCGATAAAGGCGATGATTGTTTTCCCCTGATATCGATGGACAAGTTCTTGACGCGGCGCGAAACTTTCGATGAGTTCGCTGTTTGCTCCGCGATAGATAACTGCTACATCGGACCTCCCTGAGAGGTATGATACAAACTGGGCAGAGGCTTTTGAATTGGCTACGATGGTATCGGCATATTTCAAAACTAGACGTCCGATGAGCCAATCATAGAGTTTGCCAATCGCTGTTTTAACTCGACTGTGAAAGTGAGCAAAATCTGAACCGTGTTCTATATGGAGGAGTGGAGTAGTACGAGTTTTGGCGTACCAGAGAGCCATCAGTGATGGAAAGAAAAAGCGAGTTCGTGAGATGACGACATCATAGTTATCAGAACAAAGCGTCGCCCATAATTGCCAAAATCGTATGCTCCAAAATGCTGGGAAAGGGTAGTTGTGAAATAGTTCACAAGCAGGAAAACGAATGATGCGAACATTCTGAAAGCGAACTTCAGAAGCTGAAGCATGACTCGGTAGTTGAGGCGTGAATACCGTAATCTGAACACCACGAGCTGATACGTGCTTGTTGAATTCATCGCTATGACTTTCGAGTCCGCCAACGTGTGGTGGATAAAAGGGTGAGAAAACAAGTATGTGCATATCGCTATTGTAGCACTTTCCAGAGAACGATTTCATCTCCTGGAGCGGAGTAGACTCGTCTGAACTTATCGGGAAGTTGGTCAAATATGAGTATGTCGAAACTCTGGCTAGCCTTAGAATATGGACGATTTACATAAGGATTGAGGGGGTTTTCTTTTGAAAAGTACACGTACACGTTCTCGATTTCGCACGGTACCTCCTTCGGCGCTTTGCTGTCATCAAGAATGCTTTTCACGACTGTAACTTCTTGGGATATCTTGTCGAGCTCTCGGATAGCCGATGGTAGGTCGGATACCAGGTACCCCCCAAGCAGACTTACGGACTCTTGGATCTGTAGCCACTGCTCATGTGTATGGCTAGTCGTTGTGCTGCACTGCTCTTGGACTGTGGTTAATATCGTACGGTCGAGGACCGTGAGGTCAGTATACAGCGCACTGTTTTGTACATCGACAATATGTTTGTTCGTAAACGTGCGCAGTATACTCCAGTCCCTGCTCGTGAGGATGGTACTCTCATTTGATAGTTCAGATTCGATCCATTTGGCTGATGGGAGCGCATACGCCGGTACCAGGTGTTTCTTAAGTGAGTTGACATATGTTGCAGCAATGATGTTGATGCCAATAGTCAGGCAGAAGATGACCGAAATCACGCGTAATTGCCCCAGTGTGAGATATGGCATCATAACTGGCACAAGAAGTAGTAGAATCACGCCAGCAAACCCCCAGGCACGTTCAGGCAGAAAGGCTATACTCAGAAGTCGAGGTAACACTTCAGCCAAGGTAAAAAAGAAAACAAAGAGAAGCGCTAAAATGAGCGGGGTGTCAGTAGGTCGGATAGACCTCAAACGATGGCGGTTCTTCCAAACGAGGTACAACAGAAGGACACAAGCAGCAGCAACTGCTGGGCCAACGTAGTATGTGTAGTATTTGAGTAAACCAATACCGTTTCCCCACCCGACAGACCGACCATCGATGTTTACGTATGTGAGTGGAAATGACCAGTTGCTATGCCAGTTGCTCATGGAGTGAAGAATCCTGACCCCCCAATTTTTGAAAAACAGGAGCATGGGAAGGAATTTTTCACCGTGAGAAATGAAGAGTATGGCGAGTAACAAACTCGTAGTTTTGTGGTCGAGTATCCAGTTTTTGAGACCATTGCGATAGAGCCATAGTGTTCCGATGAGCCATGGTGCGAATAAGAGTACAGACATCTCGTGATAAAAGTAGGCGAGTATGAGTATGAGCCCACCAATCAGATGAAAATATGTTTGTTTGGTGAGCCAAGAATAAACCGTAAATTGAAGTGAAAAAATTAGACAAATACTAAATATTGCCTGTGGAATTGGAAGGGTATAGTACAGAATGGTCGATGCACTTGAGAGCGGGAGGAGGAGCAACATGAGCTGGACGCGAGGATGACGGTACTGTGTGGCTATGAGTAGACTCGGGAGCAATATCAAAAGAAACATCCCTGGGATGACAAACTTGAAGAAGGTAAAAATATTCGGCGCAATACTGATAGTAAAGATATAGGTGAACGAAGAGAGTAGGGGGCGGTACGAACCAAGTGTGGCAAGCTGATTCGCATCGAGTTCGTCTCGAATTTTGAGGAGCCAGTAATAAGGATCGCTATCAGGAAGTGTAGGGTAACTTGATACGATGATGATATAGGTGGTGAAATAACAGAATATAGCGCCTACGAGCGGCCAAGTGGCATTTGCGCGAAAAAGAGACGTTGTAGAAAGAGATTGACCTAAAAATTGTGGGTTGACTGTTATAGCCACTAGGAATGTGATCAACGTGTTGAGAACAATGATTTCCCGGGATACGATTCCCAATAGAGAGTATTCAATCGTAACCAGAAGCGGTTGCAAGAGAAGGGCAAAGACGGCCACGAGAGAGATTTTCTCGAGGGGATCCCACGTTTTACGAAGCATTTTTTCTACAATCGAGAGAACGTTGAAACTTATGAGTGGGAGCGCAATCACAAAAACAACACCTCTCATGAGAGGGTTCAGGGCGTTAAAGGACAGCGCCTCGAGTATGAGCAAAATACCGTAAAGCAAAAAACTCGAAACGTTTATCCAAAACAGATTGCCAAAAGTGTTCATTATTTGGTGTTCTTGATTGAATCGATGTTCGCACGTTCGAGGGTCTTTTGTCGGGTCAAAATAGTCATTTGTTGCTCGAGGCGCTCAATGGCAGCCAGAAGTTTAAAAATCATGAGAAACACAAGAATAAATCCGGTGAGTATGACAGCGTTAATATTTCCCTCTATGCCAATGATGTCGGCAAGGACGTTACTAAAATCTGGAAAGAGTACAATTGTTGCCATTCCGCCCCATACAATAACCCTTACCCCTAGCTTGAGAATAGTCTGGTGGTTTTTTCCTTTCATGAAATCGCTGATACCTTGAAAGAGCATGAACCCAGCAAGGATTAGTATAATGACTTGGTAGAGCTGTAAGTGACTCAGATTCATATGCGTGCGATTAAGAAATGAGGTTGAATATTATTTTGTAGATTGTTTTTAGGCCATTCACAAATCCTTGCTTCTGTACTTTTCCCATGGAGTACTCAGTGTAGCGCACTTCGATAGGAACTTCTTTGTATTTTAATTTATAAAGGTATATTTCTCGAATGACTTCGCTATCGTATTCATACCGGTCTGTTTTGGTATTGATGAGTTCAGAAGCATGTCGAGAGTAGGCGCGAAATCCGGACTGACTATCAGAAACGTAGAGTCCGTAGAAGTACCAAGTGAGTGCGTTGCCGATATGATTGGCGATTATTTTGTACCAGGGCATACCCTTGGGATTCTTCAGGCGCGTTCCGAGGACTACATCACAGTGATTCTTCCTAATTGGTTCGATGAGGCGGGCGATATCGCTTGGATTGTGCTGACCGTCGCTATCCATGGTGACTATGATACCTGCTCCAAGCAGTTTGGCGGCTTCAATGCCGGTTTTAGTGGCGGCGCCTTTGCCCCGGTTGATAGGATGACGGAGCGATATAACTCCATCCATCGTCTGTACTTTTTCGTAGGTATCATCACTACTACCGTCATCAACAACAATGATATTTCGATATCCAACAGCTTGAATTTCCCGGAGGACATCTTGGATAATTTTGGCTTCATTGTAGGCTGGCAGAACGATCCACATAGGCTAGTCTTTGGGAAATTGATACTCACCAGTCCAGTCATACCATTTGATCTTGAGAAGAGAGCCGAGCATATCTATCGAATCACCCAGCATACGAACATTGCTGTTTCGGATATCCTTTCGAATTCTGACCGGTAGGACAGCTACCGTCGCTTCAATTTTTTTGGCGAGAAAAAGCAATTCTGCGTCAAAGGCAAAGCGTTTAATGCGTGACTGAGCAAAAAGCTTACAACCGACATCACGTCGGAAGAGCTTGAATCCACATTGTGTGTCGGAGTATTCAAAGTTACCTAAGAGGAGCATTTGTAACACATAAAATCCACGAGCGAGAAGAGTACGATACCACGGCGATGCCTCTTCGAAGCGAGCACCTGGCACCAAGCGTGACGCTATAGCGATGTCACTGATTTTGATGGCAGACATGAAGTAATCCAGTTCTTCGATTGGAATCGTCAGGTCAGCATCTATGTAAAGTATTGGATCGTAGCGAGAGGCGAGTACGCCCTCTTTGACAGCGGCTCCCTTGCCTTGATTATGTTTGAAAGAGATTAACTTGAGAGGCATCGTCGGATTACTCCTACCTAATGCATGAACCTTGGTAGGTGTGTCATCCGGACTCCCATCTGTGACGATAATGATCTCAAATCGTTCGAAATGATCTGTGAGGTAGGAAGCGACCGAATGGATGCTATCTTCGATGACCGCAGATTCTCTGTAGCAGGGGATAATGACGGATATTTCGGGGTATTTCATAAGGAGAAAATCGGTGTTTCAGACGTGTTACAATAAGTATAACAGCAATTTTTAACCTCACAAAGTCTAATTTTATCGTTATTTGGCAGATAATGGACTTTTTGATACTATATGCGTATGAACGAAAATACTCCTTATCTCTCGGTTGTTGTTCCTCTCTACAATGAAGAGGGGAATGTGACGGAACTCCATCGCAAGATTTATGAGGCGGTCCAAAAAATTGGTCGGCCCTTTGAAATTATCTTTGTGGATGATGGTTCCAAGGACGGGACGCTCGCAGAGGCCAAGAGACTCTCTCCACTCAAGCTCATTGCGTTCCGCAAAAACTTTGGTCAGACGGCCGCCTTTGATGCGGGCTTCAAGGAGGCCAAAGGTGAGATAATCATCACGCTTGATGGTGACCTCCAGAATGACCCAGCGGATATCCCACTTCTCCTCGAAAAAATGGCCGAAGGGTACGACGTTGTTTCCGGATGGCGTCATAAGCGTCAGGATCCATGGAGCAAAAAAATTCCTTCTCGCATTGCGAACGCGCTCCGCAAGGTGCTTATCCAAGACAATATCCATGACTCCGGGTGTAGCCTCAAGGCTTACAAACGGGAGTGTTTTAAGGACGTCGATCTCTTTGGTGAGATGCATCGCTTTATACCAGCCATTCTCGAGCTTGAAGGGTACAAGGTAGGCGAGGTCAAGGTATCACATCATCCCCGTGTCCACGGTGTGACCAAGTACAACTGGAAGCGTGGCTTCAAGGGCTTTGTTGATATGGTATCTATCTGGTTTTGGCGCAAGTACTCGCATCGACCGCTCCACCTTTTTGGAGCAACGGGCGTCGTTTTGTCAAGTCTCGGCGTAGCTATCCTCATCTGGATGCTCGTCGAAAAGCTCTACTTTGGGGCGTCACTTTCTGAGCGTATTTGGCCACTCATTGGTATCTTCTTTACCCTGGTCGGAGTACAGTTGTTTATTTCCGGGCTCCTTGCTGACATCTCAGTTCGCAACTACTACCAGGTGCGACATCGGATGAACTACAATGTGCGAGAAGTGCTTGAACAGTAGGTAAATCTCTAAAATTTCCGCTATGAAGGTAACATTTTTGGGCACGGGATATGTAGGATTGGTTTCGGGGGCATGTTTGGCCGAGATTGGGCATGAGGTTATCTGTGCTGATATCGACAAGAAGAAGATAGCTATGCTGAAGAAAGGCATTATTCCTATCTACGAAATTGGCCTCGAAGAAATTGTGGATCGGAATGTCAAAGAGGGTAGACTCACCTTTACTACCGATCTCAAGAAAGCGATCCAGGAGTCCGAAGTAGTTTTTATGGCGGTAGGGACCCCAGAAGACAAGGTGACTGGTCAAGCCGACCTCCAGTATGTGTTTGCGGTGGCGGAGACTTTTGGTAAGCATTTGAATGGCTATAAGCTCTTTGTCGACAAATCAACGGTGCCAGTTGGTACCGCTGAAAGAGTAGAAGAAATCATCAAAAAAGCCTCAAAAGGGAAGCATCCATTTGAGGTCGTTTCCAACCCAGAATTTCTCCGTGAAGGAGCCGCGGTCAAGGACTTTCAGAACCCGGATCGAGTGGTGCTCGGAGTGAAGTCCGACAAAGCACGGAAGATGATGGAACAGATCTACCGTCCGATTGCGAGAAATGGTCGCCCGATTCTCTTCACGGATGTGCGGAGTGCCGAGATTATCAAGTACGCTGCCAACGCCTTTTTGGCCATGAAAATTACGTTTATCAATGAGGTAGCCAACTTCTGTGATGTGGCTGGTGGGAATGTCAAAGAAGTGGCCAAGGGTCTCGGCTATGACAATCGTATCGGAGAGCGCTTCCTCTACGCTGGTATCGGCTATGGTGGATCCTGCTTCCCGAAGGACGTGAAGGCGTTTATTGAGACGGGGCGTGAATACAACTCTCACTTTCATATCATCGAAACTGTGAGTGAAGTGAACCAGGCGCAGCGCATTAAGCCTTTCATAAAATTGAAGGAAGTACTTGGTGACAAACTTAAGGGGAAGACCATCGCGGTCTGGGGATTGGCCTTTAAGCCACGTACTGATGATACTCGTGAGGCACCTGGCATCGAAAATATCAAGCTCTTTCTGGAGGAAGGCTGTAAAGTGAAGGCCTTTGATCCGGTAGCGATGCCGAATACCAAGAAGCAACTACAGCACAAGAACCTGACCTATACCAAAAAAGCCCTCGATGCTCTGAAGGGTGCGGATATTCTCGTTATTGCGACAGAGTGGGATGAGTTCCGAGTCGTGAGCTATGCCGATTTGAAGAGACTTATGAAGGGGACGACTATCTACGATGGTCGCAATGTGCTTGAGCGCTCTGAGGCTGAAGCCCACGGTTTTACCTATTACGGTATCGGGGTGTAAAGTATGAAAATTCTGTTTCTCAACTACGAGTATCCGCCGCTTGGGGGTGGGGCGGCCAATGCCACTGCTTGTATTCTCGAAGAATGGGTAACCGACGAGACACTCGAGGTGCATCTCGTGACTTCAAGTACGGGGAGCACGCTCGAGAAGACTACGCCTGGTGGTAGGGTGCACATTCATCGCTTGCCTATCGGCAAGAATGCCCACAATCTGCACCATCAGTCCATCAAAGACCTCCTCATGTATAGCCTGCGGGGCTGGTGGTATGCCCGTCGCCTCATCCGTGACCAAGCGGTGCCGTTTGATGCTACGCTTGCCTTTTTTGGGGTGCCCTGTGGCTTCATGGCGCTTCTTCTCCGATTCGAATTTGGTCTACCGTATATCGTAGCGCTCCGAGGATCAGATGTCCCCGGGTATAGCCTCAAGTATAATTGGCTTTATCCACTCATCCGTCCTATCATCCGGGTGATTTGGTCACGAGCCATGGCAGTAGTCCCGAATAGCGTCGGACTCGCCGAGCTCGCCAGGCAAACAGCTCCCAAACAATCGTTTACCATTATCGAAAATGGAGTCGATATCAGACGCTTTGTGCCCGACACGAGTAAGCGTAGCCCCGATCAGTTTATCATCACTCCTGGAGCATCGCGTGTGACTGAACGAAAGGGACTCAATTTCCTCATTGAAGCGGTGGCACTCCTCACACCGAAGTATCCAACACTTCGTCTCAAGGTGATGGGTGATGGGAGTGCGCGACCAGCTCTCGAAGCACTCGTGAAAGAGCGGGGTCTTGAAGGAAAGGTTGTCTTCTTGGGGCGTATCCCTCGCGAAGAGACCTCTGCCTACTATCAAGAAGCCTCGCTCTTTGTGCTCCCATCGCTCAATGAGGGGATGTCGAACGCTATGCTTGAAGCACTCGCTACGGGCCTCCCAATTATCGCGACACCAACTGGTGGCACGGCCGAGCTCGTGACTGAGGGCAAGAATGGTACTGTGGTACCCGAGCAGTCCGTGACGGCGCTCGTCCAGGCTATTGAACCGTTTCTCCAGAGTCCTGAGCTCGTGACCGCGTATGGGGCAGAAAGTCGCAAGCGGGCCGAAGCCCAAGGTTGGGATATCGTGGCGCACCGTTTTAAGCAAGCATTGGAATCAACGACCCCCTCGTAATACGCTATGAATAAGAACCTCCTAACGCTCGGGAAAGTGGCAGTGACGCTTGGGCTGGTCTACTGGCTTATTGTGCGGGTGGACTGGGTGGGGGTGCGCCATGAGCTCTCGGAAGTGTCCTACATGCTTCTTTTCCTCTACGTGGTGTTCCAGCTCACGGGGAACGTCATCTCGGCCCGTAAGTGGCAAATTATCGCTTCCTACAAGGAGCTCCATTTTAGTCTCAAGGAGGGATTCTTTACCTATCTCACCGGGGCTTTTATCAACAACTTTCTGCCATCAACCATCGGGGGCGATGCCTATCGGGGACTATGGCTCGCCAAGCGCTCCGGGGCGCGAGCGGCCGCGCTGTCGACGGTCGTGTTTGACCGATTTATTGGTCTCTGGACCACAGCCCTGTTGGCGCTCGTCTTTAGTTTTGTCCTCTGGTCGCATATCGCGACCAGTCTCCCGCTCCTCGTCACTCTCGTTGCACTCCTCGGGTTCTTGGTCGTAGATCTCGTGGTGACTTACCTCTACTGTCAGAGCTGGTTCCAGGGGTATGTGGCGCGGATTCCTTTCTTCAAACTGCGACGCTTTCTTGAGGAGATTATTTTTTATACCCAAAAGCACCTCTGGCTCCGGACCAGTCTCTGGTCGAGTCTCTTTGTCTTTGTGGGTCTCGGACTGTCGAACTACACGCTTTTTCATGCGCTCGGAAGCGAGATCGCGTTTCTGCCGTTTTTTTCGGCTATCCTCCTTGTGGCGATCGTGTCCAATATCCCAATTTCTATCAACAACATCGGCATCAAGGAATGGGCTTATGTCACTTTTTTTGGTCTCATCGGAGTCTCTATCGAAACAGCCGTGACGGCAGCTCTCCTCTCCCGCTTTATCCAGATGTTTCTCTCGTTCATCGCTTTACCGCAGTACCTGAGTACCAGGAGGAACGAAGAAGAGTAATATGTGGTACAAAAAAGCAGACCGCCGGGTCTGCTTTCCTTTGTTTTAGTACGTTTCTTTGGGGTCAAAGGAGAAGACTTTGACGTAGTGCGAGGGTCGCTCGTTGATATTGATTTCGTAGACCGGGTTCTCACGGTCATAGTAGCGATCGAAGCGGATGATGCCCGGCTTGTTATTGGCGATGTCGCCTCCCATCATCTTGCCAGTGCGACTCTGGCGTCCGGCAGAAACGACGATGTAGTCGAGTCCACGCTCACGGAGGGTGAGGTAACTCTGACTGCTGGAGCAGCGTCCGACAAAGAATTTGCAGACCCCATCCTTGTCTGTCCAGACGAGCATGTCTTCGGCACCGGGGAGGGTGTTTAAGTAGGCAGCTGCCTCATAGCTCCCGGCGCCCATATCTTTGACATCAGTGTGGTAGCGCGCCGGGAGAAACGAAGAGGCGTAGGAGAGAGGGAAGGGCGTCGTGATGAGGGTGAGTGTACCGAGTACCACGAGGATGAGCGCGGTGCCCACAGGAGTCGGGGCGTTCCTCAGTTTGAAATAGTGGTGGCCATGGGCGAGGAGGTACTCGATCGTGATACCGGCGATGATCGCGGCGAGGGGGAAGAGAATAATCTGGTAGCGGACAATCGCGGCCACGTTATTTACTGTGGTGCCGAGGTAGTAGAGGAGGATAAAGATAATGAGGTAAAACGAGGTGCGGAGAGCATCGGATTCGCTCCAGTGTTTGCGGAAGAAGAGGAGTGGCGTGAGGAAGAGTGCCACAAAGACAATCGGCGCAACACCAAAGATAAATGGATAGAAGTTGGTGAGAAAGATGCCGATGAAGTCGCTCTGACCGGCGATGGTTTTGGGGGAAGAGAGGAGCTCAGAAAACGAGTAGAGGGGCATCCCTGACCAGGTGTTGCCGACGGTGAAGAGGAGAGCGAGGAGAAAGACGCCACCAATGAACCAGGCGAGGTACTGCTTGCCTCGGGCGAGAACCGAGAGGATGCCTGTGGTGAGGCGAGAGCGGTTCCACCATTGGTCAAGGAGAATGACGAGGAGGATGATACCAAAGAGCGGGGCGACTTTCTCAAAGGCCTGACTCAAGAGCGTGGAGGTAACGACCTTGTAGGGCTTGATCCATACCGCTGGAAAGAGGAGATAAAACGTGGTGAGCGCTGCAAAAGCGAGGAGGGCGAGATGCTTGAGAGAACGTTTGAGGTAGAGGGCAAAGGGGACGAGAGCGTACTTCGCGTGATAGAGGTACTCGAGAAAAATGAGACCAAGGAAGAAAACAAAGAGGATGTTTGAGACATACTTGGTGAGGAGAGCGAGACCGAGGAAGATGCCAGCAAAGATGAGATAGCGGTACGAACCACGTTTTTGAAACACCAAGTAGGAGAGGAGAGAGAGCGGGGTAAAGAGCCAGAGGAGAGCGTCCGGATTGATGATTTTTGACATGCCGATCAAGATCGGGGAGGTAGCGATGAGGACATAGGAGAGGAGAGCGCTCCGCCTCCCGAGGAGTCGCTCGAGAAAAAAGTAAAAGAGTGGGAGAAGGAGCGTGATCACGATGAGGAGCGGGAGACGATAAGCGAGATAAAAACTCTCGACGTCGTTCTTGAGACTGATGACTTCACCACCGACGTGGGCGGTTTTGTAGTCTTTGGTACCCTTAAACCAGAGTGCCGGTCCGGTAGCGAGGGCGACGGTGATACCGGGCTTGTCGCTAATATTGGTACCCTTCCAATCACGCTCCCCGATATTTTTCCAGTATCGGGCGATGCGACCATCAAACCAGAGTGGTTCATCGACGGCAGCGAACTCGGTCAGACGATACATGCCGGTCGAAAAGAAAAGACCGGTAGCAAAGAGAACAACGAGAAGAGTAGGAAGCCCTTGGGCGCGCCACCAAGCTCGAGGTGTGAGCGCGTCACGATCTAGTTCCCGCTCGGCGCGTTCCCGACTGATAAAAATAGCTGAAATGAGTATACCAGCCAAGATGACATAGAGACCGAGACCGATAAGGAAGATATAGTGAAAATTTTTGGATTCGGAGAGACCATAGGCCAAAATAGTGGCACTAGGGAGCCACATGAGGAGGAGAGTAGTGCCAGTTTTTTCCGAAAAGAGTACCTCGCTGAAATACGCCACCGCGCCCAGGGAAAGAATGCCGAAAATAAGAAAGCCGATGTAAAATGGGGTGTTGGTTGTGCCAAAATCAAGGAGGGTCAGAAATTTGGTCTGAGGAGCAATAAAGAAGAGAGTGACGAGTGCTCCTAAAACTGTCAGTGCGGAGTAGAAGCGCTCCGCTTGACCCTCAAAAAATGTGCGCATAGCGATGTTGCGAGACAGTTAAAAATATCGTAGAATAAAGGAAAGTTTACCCTCATCCTAGCGTAAAAAGTGAAAAAAAGGAAGTGTCTTCCCATCTCTCTCACAAGCGTGTCATTTTGCTTCTCCTCGTCATTATCGGCTTGGGATTTTTTCTCCGTGCGTATCACTTTTCCCCCTGGCTCCATTTTGAGCTCGATCAGGCGAGGGATGCACGCATCGTCGATGACGGGCTCCGAGGTGACTTCTTGGATCTGCCGCTTCTCGGTCCCAAGGCAGGAGGGACATCGCTACGGCTTCCTCCAGCGTTTTATTATCTGGAGTATGTGAGCGCCAGAGTCTTTGGCGGTACGCCGGCGGGGATAGCGACCCTTGGTATGCTCCTCTCGGTCGCGAGTATCGCGGTCTTTTTTCTCCTGTTACGCCGGTACTTTCCGGTAGGCATGAGTCTCGGACTGACGCTCCTCTTTGCCGTCTCGGAGTTTTTTGTCATGTATGGCCGTTTCGCCTGGAATCCCAACCTCATACCATTTTTTGTGCTCCTCGGTACGTACGCGCTCCTCCGAGCGGTTGATCATGAGACGTCACACCGGGGCAGATGGTTCGTCCTCTCGAGTGCGAGTATCGCGCTTGCCATGCAGTTTCACTTTTTGGCCTTTGTCTCATTACCAGTTATTGTTGGCCTCTTTCTTCTCATACGACGACCACACTTTTCACTCCGAGCTTGGGTAGGAGCGATCCTCGTGGCTCTTTTCCTCTTCTTTCCGATGTTTTTGAATGAATGGGAGACCAGTTTCGCCAATAGTCGAGCCTTTGTCTCAGCTGTGACCGAAAAGTCGACCAAGAAAGATTATTCCTTGGCGGAGAAGGGCATCAAGGTATTTTCGGAGCATGCGCTCTACGGTCTCGTCGTGACGACGGGCTTTGAACGGGCGACCTTTCCCAAGATTGTGCTCGGGACTGATGAAGGGGAAGTGATCGGATGGGCTTGTGATGCTCGCTGTGACGCTGGCAAGTGGTATGGGGTTCTCTCGGTCGTTGTCCTTGGGCTCATGGTCCTGTCACTTGTGGTCCTCTGGTATCGTGAGACAATACAGAAGCACCGAGATTTCCTCCTCTTCGGGGCTCTCTGGTTTGGGGTGACGCTCCTTGTGTTTACGCCACTCGCCTATGATATGGTCCCGCGATTTTTCCTTCTCTCGGGCCCACTCTTCTTGGTGTTTCTAGGACTCCTCTTTGTCCTCTTGGGGCAGTGGTGTCATCGCAAACGACTCGTAATGAGCCTCTTTCTTGTGGTGATGGCATTCCTTGCCGTGAGTAATCTGGTGTCGCTCGCGGAGCGCTTTCAGGAGCTGTCGCTCGCGAGTACGATGGCAGTGGACAGTCCACCGGATCGCATCTTGAAGGAGCGGATCCGTGTGACTCTCGAACAACAGTATCAAATCATCGGTTTCCTCCAAAGTCGTTCGGAAGAAACGGGGTATCCGGTCTATATGTGGAGTGAGCCTCAGTACCGGCGGGCGCTCAAATACCTCTTGGAGCGGCAAGGGGTGCAAAATGCCGTACTCGGGATAGATGGTATCTACAAAGAAGGGGTGTACTATATGATTCTCCGCACCCAGTCTGATATCGAGGATGCACTCAAGAAGTATCGAGCGAGTTATGATATTGGTACGACGACGTCCTTTGGGACGCTGGTCGCCATTGAGCTTTTCCCCAAACCTGAAGCCATACAAAAAGTGCGTCAGGATTTTTCGATTGTGAAGCCCAATGACTCGCAGGGCCTGCCGCGCTATACCTGGCGGGAATTCTTTGGGAGACAAGGGGCCTCATCAGCTGAACCAGATGCTTCTGATGAAGAAAGTATCGATGGAGATAAATAATTTGAATAGCGTTCTATGCGTATCACTTGGAAGCAAACATGGCAGTGGCTCCTCGTAATCGTGGTCCTCGGGCTGGGCCTCCGGCTCTACGGTATCGGTACCAATTCGTTTGTCGCGGATGAGTTCCTCGATATCAACTCAAGCTACGGCTATTTCCAGACGGGTACATGGAAGGCCTGGGATTTCAACTTTGGCGTGCCGGCCGTGATGAATGAGAATGATGCTCGCGATGAGCGCGCTTTTGTCTACAAGTGGCAGGTCGCCACACTCTTTCAGTTTGTGTCACCGACAGAGGGCCATGCTCGCCTGGTGAGTGTCGCCTGGGGTGTCATCTCGATTCTCGCTATGTTTTGGGCGGGCTACTTTTACACCCGTAAGAAATCTATTGGTCTCATCGCTGCTATACTCTTTGCAGTCAGTATCTCAGCGATTATCTTTGATCGGCGCCTGCGCATGTATGCTATGTTTTTTCCGGTGTACCTCGCTTTGGCTACGGTTCTCTTTGCGGTCTTTGAGCGTGAGTATCAGGGTAAGGTAGCGTGGCTACGGCGGGTGTGGGAGCGATATGGCCTCAATATCTCGTATGCACTACCACTCCTCGCTCTCGTGACCCTCGGCGCGCTCGTACACGGACTATCCCTCAGCGTGATACCGGTCTTTGGGGTGTATGCGCTCGTGATGATGGTCCGCACGTGGCGAAAGGGAGGGCGTCTCATGACCAAGTATGGCATAGTTGTACTCTTGGGAATCCTTGGTGCCATTGGTGCCATCTTGTTTGCACCACAGTTGGTGCGTCTGGCTCTCGGCAGTGTCGTCTTCTTTGACGACCACTACTCATACTTTGGCTATGTGCTCCGTGATTTCGCTCATCCGCTTTTGGGTGCTCTCATTATCCTCTACGGTATCCGGGTGGCCTGGAAGCGTCTCGGCTTGACGCGTGAGGCACTGTGGCTCGCGCTCTCTCTTTTGGTGCCTCTTGCTATGGCCGTATGGCTCTGGCGACGCAATGCTGGTCCGCAGTACATATTTTTTGTGCAGTCATTTGCGCTCCTCCTTGCTTCTATCGGGGTGTATGGCTTGGCCAAGCTCGTGAAAGAGCGCTTCTCTGAGTGGGGACAACGGGGTCTCTTGGGAGTATTCCTCCTTTCGATGCTCCTTCTACCGAACTGGGGCTATTTTCTCGAGGAAAACAATACCTACCATGAGACGTCATCGGGGGGCAATCCGAATTATCGAAAGGTGTTTGACTATGTCAAGAAAAATAAATCAAATGAGGATGTGATTATCACTCGGAATTTCCGGAACTACTATCTCTCTGGCGCCAAGATGCCGGTCTACGACTTTGGCGGGGAACTGTCTGAGAGCAAATTTTCACTGGTGGAACTCGAGACTATCGTAGGCAAGCACCCACATGGCTGGGTAGTCCTTTCGACCAATGACTATGACTATATCTCGCGGGACGCTGAGCTGTATATCAAAAAGCGCATGGAGCTTGTGAGTAATGCCCAGGTCCGTGGTGCCATCGAGGTCTACCGCTGGTAGACAGAGAAGGTGTGAGATCCTGTACATTCTCTCATATCTTAAGAAAATGTTCAGATTTCGAGGGGAAGATCTTGAAAAGTGAGCGAGGGCTATATTCATAACCCGACGAGCTTTGAAAGATTTTACACCGAAATATGGACATTTTGTAAGATAAGCTCTTTTTGCTATTTCTATTGGCGTTGAGAGAATGTACAGGATCTAAGAAAAAAGCCCGGGGTCCTCGCGCGGAGGGCCTCGGGTTGTTCGTGTGCCAGCTACCGGGTGATGGCCAGTGCAGACGTGAGACGGCGTCTGGCGTCTTCTGCGAGCAGAGCATTGTGGGCAATCTGTCGACGCCACTGTTCGCTCCCTGTAACGAGGTTGGACCACCACTCAAAGGACCAGAGCCACAGGGACAAAGGAGTAGGTATCATCTTCGTCTCCCAATCGCACCAGGGTGGCGCGTCATGCCTTGAGTGTAGTCCCAAGCGAAAAAGGATGCAAGACCCTCTAAGATCCTCTTCGTAGGAGCTTCTGGAGCGGGGCGATATCAGTGTCACTGAGCTCCTTCACCAGACGGAGGTAGACGAAGTAGAGGGCAAAAAGGAAGCCACCTGAGAGGAAAAAGGAGATCGGACCGTGAGGCAGGTATGGAGCTATAAGGGCAATCATAAGCGTGCCAAGGAGCGAGAGGAGGACGGTTCGTAAGGAGAGCTTCACATAAAAGTGTCGAGCGGTCGCCACCAGGATAGCAACCATGAGAAAAAAAGAAGTAATGGTCGTCGAGAGCGCCGCGCCGACGAGCCCAAAGACCGGGATCAAGAAGAGATTGAAGAGAATCATGAGGAGAAATCCGCCAGAGGCGAGATACATGGGAATTTTGACTAATCCAGCGCCATTTAGGGCAAAGGAGAGGACGTAAAAGACGGTGAGGAATCCGACTCCAACCGCAAAAACACTCATGGGAGCGAGGGCCTCGGCATAACGGGCGCCATAGAAGAAATGAAGGACCTGAGATCCAAAGGCTATGAGAAGCGTTACCATCGGAAAGAGGAGAAAGGTCATGAGACGGAGAGAGCGGTTGACGAGGCTCTCGGTGCCAGCTGTGTCCGCTTCAGCCGTGGTTTTGGAGATAGCGGGGAGGAGGATGATAGTGAGCGCGTAAAAGAGGAAATAAGGGATGCGTCCGACGGTGATGGCGGCGTTGTAGATGCCGGTTAGGTAGTCACTACCGAGCATACTCTTCACAAAGTAGAGGTCGAGGGTGAGGATAAGTTCATAGAAAAGGAGAAATGCAGTCAGTGGTCCCGCGTAGGCGAGGATGGTTTTGCCTGAGAAGAGCTCTACTTCTTTGCGTCTAGTGTCTCTTAGAGTTGGGAAATAGCGATGGGTGACCAAGAGGTCAAAGAGGATAGCTATCCCAAAGACAAAGAGCGGGGCGATGATATAGCCTGTGATGGCTCCTTCAACCCCAAAGATTGAGGCGAGAAGAACGATAAAGACCACCCGGCTGATTGCTCGCAGGGTTTTGAGGGCCGCTTGAACTCGGAAGAAGTGGAGCCCAGTAAAGTAGTAGAAATAAAACGAGGCGGCAGCAAAGGCGGGGATAATTAGTGAGGAGAGCTGAAAGAGCGGCGTAAGCGATGGATCGCGGAGGACCCAAGCAATAAGCGGTGACGCGAAGAAGAAAACGGCGGTCACTGAGAGCATGAGGATGGCCTGGAGGCGGAGCGCTTGGTACTTGATGCCGAGGATTTTCCCCGGGGCGGACTCAAAGATCTCGCTTAGGTATTTGGACATGGCCGTGGGGATGCCGTTTCCGATCAGGATGATAATCATGGTGGTGAGCGTCACCACGAGACCATAGCGACCATACTCCTCAGGGCCGAGGATGCGGCCGAGTGACGACTGGATGATGTAGCCACCGATGTTGTAGATGACCTCTGAGAGGGTCAACCACACCAATGCTTGAGAGAATTTTTTCATACTATGTTGTTACACGTTCTCTTTAAAATCTTCCTTTTCCTACCCTTGCGTATCCGTCGAACATTTCTTTGCTCGCTTCGCCGAACGGGGAGCTGTCTTGTACCGAGGTGTCAATCACGCTCGACCGTTACCGGCACGCTCACAAGAAATGTTACCGACGTCACATCGGGAGTACAGAAAAGAAAGATTTCAAGAGAACGTCCCGTCTCAAACATTTAATTTCCGTGTGATTTCTTGAAAAATACTTTCTTTGCTCTGATGAGCGTCGATCACGATCAAATCCCACTCGGCGGTACGATTTTTGAAGAGTTCCATCTTGGCACGGAGGTAGTCGATGCCTTGCTCTGGGGCACGCTCACGAGTCATGATAGCTTCTGGAGTGAGGTCAAAGTAGAAACAGACATCGCCCTTGGGCGTATACTTCGCGAGCCATGCGATACCCAAGCGGATAGGCCGAAAGAAGAATCGGACGTCTCGTGCGAGATACTCGAGATTCACGACAGAGTCGTAGAATGAACGATCGGACAAGAGGTAATCATACCCTTGCCCCTCGAGTGATCGGCGGAGAAACATAAAGCGAATCATATCGATCAAAAGAAACTTCTCGCGGAGCACAAGAGACAGCCAGGAGGCCTTTGTAACAGCCTTTTCTTGGCCAGGTTCGAAATGCTTCTTTCCGTGCAAACATCTCGAAATTTTATTGGCCAACGAAAATTCAACCGCATGAAAATATGCCACTTTCTTGCCTGATTGTTCCAGTTTGCTGCGGAGGAGTTCGAGCTGAGTGGATTTACCCGACCCATCGACTCCAGAAAGCGTAATGAACCGCATGACGTTAGTACATGATGACTGAGATAGGCTCAAGTTTGACGACAGGCTTGACGACATTATTTGCGACGACGCTTTCAATGACATCTTCGGCACGTTTGTAGTGCGATGAATCCTGTTCGATTACCTTGGAGGAGCGACCATTGTAGAGTTTAACACCCCGGGTAGCCAATTTCTCATGGAGAGCTTCTTTACTCTCTGGTACGACATCGTCTGATTTCTTGACTGACTTACCAGCTCCGTGATTACAGGAGTAAAAGCTCGAGTCATTACCGTCTTGGCCGACGCAGAGATAGGCCTCGGTACTCATGGAGGTCGGAATAAAAGCCGGCTCGCCAGTGTCCTTGAATGTCGGGTGAGTGGTCATGCGACTTGGACCATAGGCGCGACTGGTGCCATTGCGGTGCACCCACACATTCTTACCGTAGTGTTCTTCTTGGGAAACAAGGATATGAGGCATGTCGTAGAGGAGATCGGCCTCGATGGTCCTCCCCAGCACTTTCTCGGCCGTAGTGATGAAATTATGCGTGATGGTGGCACGGTTGGCGTGAGCAAAGTTGGAGCACGCGCGTCTTGCTGCCATATAGAGCCGGCCGTCTTCGCCAGCGCCATCAAAGGTGATGAGTGGTTCAGCCTTGCCAAAATCCGAGGCACGAATCTTGTCGGCTATACGAGCGATCGTTTTCTTGAAAGGAGTGAGCCAGAAGAAGCGACCAATGTTCATGAGGATGGCCGTCGAGAGGTGCTCACGCTTTTTGGCGGTAAACATGTACATTGTGTACTGACCGAGGATGCCTGAGCCACAGTGAACCATGAGGATGTACTGGCCTTTGCGGAGGTTGAATCGCGCTGCTACCTCTGGGTCAACGACGTCAGTCACCTTCATGAGATCGAGGAAGTGGTTGCCGGCTGCGCCGATGATGCCCGAGCGGAACTGAGCAAAAAAGAGAAAGAGGGGCGGGATGATATTCATGATGCCCCGACGGGTAGGCGCCTCGTCAAAGAAGTTGCCTCGGTCAATGCTGTTCTCCGCTTCGTGTTTCGTCTTGATGCCGAGGTACTCGATGAGGGGAGCGATACCGAGGCGGCCGATATCGACAATCACTCGGAAAGGAAGGACTGTGCCGACTACTTTTTTGGTCGGGACCGTCTTGGTTGCTTTCTGGAAAATTCGGTCTATTTCCTCTGGGGTAATATTGGTGTCATAGAGGTCGAGCCGGACGAGACGCATCCCACAGGCCGGGTCACTGTCGTTCACCTGGGGAAGGATGTACTGCTCGGAAGCGACTGTGGTGCCCGTGGCGTTTTTGCGACCGGGCTTGGAGTGTACATCCGCCATGGCCGCGACGTGATGAAAGATGCAACCATTGGCTGCCACGCTCTCCAGTTGTTTCATGGTCTCGTCACCGGGCATGAGCTTGTCACCCACATGAAAAACAACCGGAACTTTCATCTTGTCCGTTTTGAATTCGCTTTTATGAGGGGAGAGTTTAGTAATATTTGATTCGTACATAGAGATTTTGGTGAGTTTCACGGAAATTCTTCATGCGGGACGCTCCCTCCAGAGGCGGGCAGGCATCAGATATGTGACCGGCCTTCACCCGGAGAAAGAAAAAATTCTTTTGCAGGGATGCTGAGCGGCAGATCAAAGCGATGAATATATTTCACTATATTGCTTGGCAGTATTTTTGAGGTCAAAGTGGTCTTTGACGTAGCGACGGGCATTGTCGCCGAGACGGTGCTGTTCTTCGATATTATCCTTTAGATAAGCCAAAGATTCGATGAGTTTATCACCAGAATCTTTCGGGATTGTAACACAAATATCAGGGTTTGTAAATTCAGCAAACTGGGGGAGATTGGAGAGGATAACTGGTTTACCGCAGGCATAAGCCTCGATGATGATAAGTGGGACATCAAACTTTCCTTTGAGATTTTCAACCGGAAAGATGACGACATCCGCGGTGTTGTAGAGCGAGGGCATATCGGTCGTAGCGCTCTGTTCGTCGAAGAGAATATGCTTTTCTAGGCCCGCGCTTTTTACTCTGGCCCTGATGTCTTCGCGCTTGGCGCGGTCGGCTTCATTTTTGATCCGACAGGCAAAGAGAAACTTCATGTTGGACTCGGGGTGTTCGGTGAAATAACGGAGAAACGTCTCAGCGAGCATGTCGGTGGCACCGAGGCGAGTGTATTCGCCGGGGTAGATAACCAAGAAGTCATCGGGAGTGAGGCCGTAGGTCGCGAGAACAGCCGGATTCTTATCTCTGGGTTGGTAGAGGTCGAGGTCGATGCCAGGGTAGATGCGGCTGACGTTCCGAAAGCCGAGTGCCTCGAGCTTGTTCTTGGTGCGGTCGGTATAGACGATAATCCGATCAGCAAAGAGGAGGGAACGGAGTTCTGTGGGCGTGTAGAGGTCTTCACGGAGCGTCGCTACCGTCTGGAGGGTACGTCCGGTTGGTCGTGCTAGCCATTTGATGAGGTTGGTGTTTTGTTTGGTCGGGGTAAAGAGATAGTGAGTGACATCATAGTCCCGTCTGGTCCGGCGGAGATAGGCGAGCAGGCGGAGCTTGGTCGCTAGGTCAAAGTGGCCATGAGAAAAGATACGCTCTTCATGAGCACTCGCCGGGAGTCCAGAGAGTGGCACGCTCGTGGTGAGGAGAGTGAGCGCGTGGTCAGTCACTTCACGGCCGAGGAAGTAGGCAAAGTTCTTGGAAGCCTCATCCCATGGCGGGACGAGCGGTCGAGTGGCGAGGAGGACTTTTTTGGACATAGTGCTAGCGATAAATGGCTTTCTTTTGGGTCCCTGTGGTGACCGTGATGACGGTGCGAGAGGCGGAGGAGGACACTGTAGGAGTGAGTGTTTTTGATTGCCCTTTGGGGAGCGAAAATGTTTCTTCTGTGAGGAGAGTGCTTCCTTCGGTGATGGTTGCCCGAAACTCGGTGTTATTACTATGATTTTCGACAGTATAGGTGAGACTTCCCTCGTTCATGGGTTCGTCAAAAGAGAGAATCCACCAGTCTTTGCCGAGATTCTGGTCGAGGCCACGCTCGTTTTGCCAAAAGAGGTAGAGACTACTCATGGCAAAGAGGAGTACGAAGAGGAGGATGAGGCGGTTTTCAGTGAAGGATGTTTTCATTGCCCTCGAGTATAGATGTGAATGTTATCGGTTGCGTAGATGCGGACAAAATTATCTGACTTTTCAAACGGCGTAACGTCGTATTTCGGATTGACAACGATTATATTCGTCCCAGTTTCAGTGTAGCATTTTTCGCCACGCGCGGTGTTGGGGACGGAGATCATGAGGAGGGTACACTGTTCGCGATTGGGGTTGTCTTCGTAGCGTTTGAAGAAACCGCGAGAGAGTGGGTAGCTATAGTCACGGAGGAAAAAGAGTTTCATCCAGGCGTCGCCCACGATGTAATTGTGATCCTTGAGGATGAGGTCATCTGGTCCGGCGTGGGAAGCGAGGTAGCTTGAGGCCCGAAAGGTTTCGACAGCAGAAAGAGCTTTGCTTTCGGCGAGGAGGGACTGGCCGTTGTCATACGAGCCACTGCCGAGCGCAAAGAAAAATGAGGTAATCGAAAAAAGAAACACTGCAAATCCTGGGAGTACCAAGCGTTTCCGGTCGCCACGAAGCGTAGCGAGGGCAAAAACAAAAGCAAAGGAAGCGAGGAGTCCGAGGGGGAATGACAGATAAGCCCCGATTCGATTGCTGGGGATATTGATGAAGAGGAGATGTGGGAAGAGAGTCATCATGAGGAGGATGCCGCCCCAACCGATGAGGAACGCACTCCCGTAACGATACTTGTCCCGGAGAAACGCGATGAGGAAGAGACCAGCCAGACCGAGAGCGACCCTCGCTTCGCCTGATGAAAATGTCACCTGATACAGTGAGAGCCCGGTACGAGTGGTCTTAGTCGGGGTACCGAGTGCTGTCCCGACGGCACGGGTCTCGATATAGGTCGGCATGGCGACGAGGAAGAAAAACAAGCAGGCGAGCAGAGCTATGATGAGAGGTTTGGGTTGAAGGAAAAGGGTGAGCCATTCTCGAGCGATAGTCGCGATCTTCTGCCACTGCCAGATGATGAAGACCAAGACTGAGGCGCCGAGAGCAAAGAGGGTGATGAGAGTACTCAGGTGGTGGATATAGGCGAGCGCAAAGGTGAGGAAGAATCCGAGAGCCAGGAAGTCTGATCGCTTCTCACGAAAAGCTCGGAGGTAGGCGAGGATAATGAGGGGAATAAAAAGGTTGCCGAGAGTATTTCCCACTACACCACCCGAGACAAACTTGGCCTGGGGTGAGGCGAGGGTATAGAGCGGACCGAAGAATAAGAGTGTAGCGAGTGCAATACGCTCAGGCGTAAAGAATGGATGACTGTCAGTAGACTCTGCAAAGCTTTCGGCAAGCGCCCGAGAGAGCGCCACGAGTGCGAGGAGAGCGAGGAGATTGATAAAAAGGAGAAAGACGATCGGGAAGGCGGTAAAAAATCCGATACCAGAAAGGATGGAAATCGCAGCAAAAGGGAGGTGCTCACCAATGATAAAATCTGCGATCGGCTCTGGCTCGGTCACAGAGTAGGTGCCAGAAGCGTTGGTTACGATGTCTCGCTTGGCATACTCGGGGAGCACACCAGTTTTGGTGATGAGCGCTGACCAGTACATGTGGTGCCCGAGGTCAGTCGAGGTCGGGAGGACGGCGTGCGAGAGGTAGATGGTTTTCAAGAGTACCGTGAGGATGATGAGGAGCGCAAAGAGTACTGTCCCACGCTTACTCCAACTGTGGGGAGTGGTGGATTCACTCGAGGCGGGAGAGACACGGTTCCGGATGAAGAGCGAGAGAGCGAGGAGTACTCCAAATCCGAGGAGGGCGAGACTCAGTGAGAGTGTGGTGAAGCGTACGCCCGCCTGTCCGAGGAGGATCATCCCGAAATTAAGGAGGCTCAAGCCCACCACAAATGAGAGCACAAACGTCTCAATCGGAGTGAGTACCGCCCCACGTTTGAGAAACAGCTTGAGGAGGAGCCAGCCAGGCACAAAAAAGAGGGCCCCAGTAGCGAGCAAGAAAAGTAGAGTGTCTGTAAAAGCGATCATGATGCTTTGATTTTGAGTGTCTTCTCTAGTGCCTCGACGTATCGGAGTGAGATAGTATCCCAGTGGTAGTGTTCTTGGGTGTAACGAGAGGCTCGTTCTCCGAGGTCGCGTCTCTTTCCTTCATCTGAGAGGAGGCCCTCGATGGCAGTTTTCCAGGCTGTGGCATTGCCAGGTTCAACCAAGATCCCGTTCTCTCCCTCTATGATAGCATCTTTTAGACCCTGGAGATCGGCAGTGATAACGGGACGGCCACACAGCGCAGCCTCGATGACCGAGATCCCAAATCCTTCCATGGTGCCTGGGACCTCTATGTTCGGTGAGATGACGATGTCAGCCGTGTGGTAGAGGAGCTTGATATCATTCCAGGAGAGATTGGTGAGGAGCTTTACCCGATGCTCCAGCCCAAGCTCTGCGACGGCGGTGACGCAGGCAGGGTAGATATCGGCATCACCAGGTGTACTTTTCTTCACTACCGCCCCTGCACAAATCAGGATGACATTCTCTGGGAGGAGGGGCATGACGTTCCGAAGGAACCAGGCATTACCTTTGTGCTCTACATAGCGTCCAATGCGGACGAGAACCTGCTTGTTGGTGAGATTGAGACCGAGTAACGTCGCGAGATTTTCTCGAGTATAACTTCCCTCGAGTGTCGCCGGGTCAACACCGTTATTCACAACGACACACTGAGATGCTGGGATACCAGCTTTTCTGGCCGTCTCTTTGGTTTCGCGACTGACACAGATGAGGAGGTCGAGCTTTTTGAGACAAGGGATATTCACCGTCGCGTAGACCCAAGGGAGAAATCCTCGCTTGGTTGCAAAGGTGATATCCAGCCCATGCAGGACCGAGGCCACGACCTTCTTGGGATAGCAGAGCTTGATGATATATCCGAGTGGTCCCATGACACCATCGCCAAGGAGGACGGCATCGTACCGAGGTAAAAGAAATAGGCTTTTGATAAGTACCCATGGCAAAAACCACGGAAGTGCTACCTTGCCATCATGGTTCGCTAGCGTCCGGACAGTCGCGTGCTTGGGGAGCCACTCGGCGAGCGCCGCATTCTGATTTTCAATCCCACCTGTGATTGGGGGAAAGGCACGGGAAATAAAAAGGATGTGCATGAAACAGACAGAAATATTTAATGAGCTCGAAAGCTATTTCTGATACCGATCTTTCCGAGCCTGGTACATCATGTCCTCCGTGAGCTTGCGGTTACTCTTGATCATGTCGGCGATAAAGGCAAAGATGAGGAGCTGGATACCGATGATAAAGAGGATGCTTGATGAGAGGAGGTAGTTCAAATACGGGGTAACCTTGAAACCGCTACCGAAGTACTGGACCAGAAAAGTGATAAAGCCGATTGTGGCGAGAGCAATCAAGAAGAGTCCAGGGACGCCAAAGAACTTCATCGGGCGGACATCACGCACGGCCTTGAGTATGATGCGGGCGCTATTATTCACAAAACTATAGACACTTTTCACGATTTTGGATTTGCGGTCGGCGAAGTACGTGACTTGGACGGGGACCCAGAGGACCCGCAGGTTCTTGCCAATGGCATCGATGATGGTCTCCTGGGTATAGGTGAATCCGGTCGGATTGTTGAGGCGAAGGAGCGTCTCACGGGAGTGGGCGCGAAAGCCACAGGTGAGGTCATCAGTTTTGACATTCAAAAACGATCCCACGAGAGAGGCGCCAAGGCGGTTAAAGAAATCTTTGATCCAGGGAATGTTCTTGGCGCTTGACTGTGAGAAGCGATCACCGACGACCATATCGGCCTGGTTCTTGAGGACTGGGTCAATCAATTTTTGAATCTCGGCGGAGTCAAACTGGCCATCAGCATCAATATTGACCATGATGTCGGCGCCTTCCCGGAGAGCGTTCTCACTTGCTGTGGCAAACATAACCCCGAGGCGACGGTTGATACCGTGCTTGAGGACAAAGTCAGCTCCAGCCTCCTTGGCCACTTCGGCGGTACGGTCAGAGGAACCATCATCGACGACCTGAATCAAGACTTCATCGATGCCGGCATAGTGACGGGGCATATTCTCTATGGTTTTGCCAATCACCGATTCTTCGTTGTAGGCCGGGATGTTGATGATGAGACGCATAATCACTTCGTTAAAATTTCAAAACCCAAATTACAAATGCCAAGCTACGTATTATTTTTTCTCAGTCTTGTGAATAAGGAGCTTGGGGTCGACACATTCGGCGTTACAGTTTTCTTTGGCCCCATTCAAGCCATTCTTGATCAGGTCCTTCTGACACTGCTGGAGTTTTTCTTGGCAGGCCACTTTGCGCTCGTTCCAGTAATTGAGGTTGATAGCGTAGCCAAAGTAGGGCAGTGTAAAATACGCCACCGTAATCACGCCCGCCATCCAGACAATCAGTTTGAGCAGTCCAAAAATCATAGAGAGTCTGTCTAACGGCCGATGCCTTTGTAGATAATGCCAGCTTCGAGGAAAGATGCTTTGTCGAGACAGTTCTTGCCGTCGATGATGACCGAGATACCATGCTTCTTCAAGAGTTCTGGCGCGAGAACATCGATAAATTCGCGGTGATTGGTGACCAGGACAAGCGCCTCTACGCCCCCGAGGAGTTCATCAAGTGATCCGACATCAGACTTCTTCTTGACGTGCGGGTCGTAGGTCGTGACGACGGCACCATGCTTTTTCAAATGCGCGATGACCTTGAAAGCAGGGGATTCACGAACATCATCGATGTTGGCTTTGTAGGAGAGGCCGAGGACACCCACCTTGGTGCCATTCACAGGGAGTTTGACTTGGTTTAGGGCATCTTGGAGGAGCTCCACGGTGTAGCCAGGCATCTGATTGTTGATCTCTCGGGCAATCTTGAGAAATTTGTGATCAAATCCAGACTGCTTGGCCCGCTCTATGAGGTAGTAGGGATCGACCGGAATGCAGTGACCACCGACACCGCAGGAGGGGTAATGAGCCATAAAGGCAAAGGGCTTGGTAGCTGCTCCCTCTATCACGTCTTTGACATCGATATTGAGTACATCAAATGAGCGAGCGAGCTCGTTCACAAAGGCGATATTGATATCACGGAAGGAATTTTCGACAATCTTGACGGCTTCGGCTTCTCGGATGGATTTCATTTTGCGGATTTCGCCATCAACGATGGAGGAATAAAAGTCATGAGCCAGAGTGAGACCGGTTTCATCAAACGAGCCCACGACCCGAGGAATATTGGTGACATTCCACTTGGTATCACCGGGATTGATCCGCTCCGGACAGTGCGCGAGGTAGAGGTCGGTGCCAATGGTGTAACCAGCTTTTTCAAAGAGCGGGCGGACTACTTCTTCACTGACGCCAGGATTGACCGTGGATTCAAGGACGACGAGAGCGCCCTTTTTGGCGTGAGTGGCGATGAGCTCTGTGGCAGAGATGACGGGGGTGAGATCAGGATAGAAAGACTCATCGACTGGAGTCGGGACACAAATGAGAATGATATCCGCCTGGTCCAACCGACTGCCGTCACTGGTCGCTTCAAAGGGGTAGCGGCCGATGTTCTCCTCGAGAAAAGCATCCTCAATTGGGCTCTTACCGGCATTGAGGAGAGCAATCTTTTCTTCGTTGGTATCGTAGCCGATCACCGTGTATCCGCGTTCGCTCGCTCGCACGGCGAGGGGCAATCCGACATAGCCGAGCCCGACAATCGCGACCGTTTTTTTTGATGTGGATGACGGAGCTTCCATTTATCTTGCATTTAGGAGTAATATACACATTGTACGAAAGAAAAGCCTCCCTGACAAGCTAAAATTATCCTATGTTTCTGACTCACAGAATTGAGCAGGCCATCGTCCGGGCGACGGTCCTCCATGAGCCCCAGCGCCGCAAGGTAAGTGGCGTCCCATACATCGTCCATCCCTATTCGGTAGCCTTTCTTCTCGCCCATTATGTCGATGATGAGGATGTTATCATCGCTGGGCTCCTCCATGACACGCTCGAGGATGTTCCGACCTACACGGTTGAGATGCTTCGGGCTGAATTTGGTGATCGGGTGGCCGCTATCGTCCTTGAGGTCACTGAGGACTTCACCCAAGCAGAAAAGGAGAATCATGATATCCGGGGCAATGGCTGGCGTCAACGTAAAGAAAAGTATCTGGAGAATCTCAAAAATGATAGTAGAGAGGCCCTCCTCGTGGCGACCGCCGACAAGATCCATAATATGCGGAACGCTCTTGATGAGTATGCGCTCCATGGTGAAGCTGTTTGGACCAAGTTCAAGCGGAACGCCGAAAATCTGGTGTGGTTTTATACGGAAGCGGGTGCCATTATTAGTTCCCGACTCACCCATCCACTCGTTGACGAGATGAATCGCCTCCTTCATGAACTTCAAGCAATAGCCTCGAAGCGTGAAATCTGATAAAATAGGGGCATGCGTATAGGTATCAATGCTTCATTTTTACGGAAGCCTGGCACGGGAATTGGTCAGGTCTCTGTTCATTTTATTCAAAAATTAGCAGCATCGACACAGAGCACTCAAGCAACAACATTCTTCTTGTACACCGAAGAACCAATCGACCTGAAATTACCCGAAAACTTTACCGTTCGGACATTCTTACCCCGTTTCTGGAAGCGTGACGATCTCATCCGTAAGGTGCTGTGGGAACAACAAGTGGCACGGGAAGCCGAGAAAGATAACTGCGATGCTTTTATCAGCCTCTATCAGTCAGCAACCAATTTCCAGACTTCTTCGGTGAAGCGTCACACGATGGTGGTCCACGACATCATCCCTGAGCTCTTTCCTGAGTATCAAGGCAATCTGCGAAAGCGGCTCTACTGGCGGGCGGTCACACGAGGCATAGAGCGCGCTCCCCAGATACTTGCTGTATCACAATCTACCAAACATGACCTCGTAGAATTTGGTATACCAGAGGAACGAATCACAGTGGCGTACCCGTCTGTGGCGCCTCATTTTTATCTCCCTGCCGACAAGGCAGGCGATCTCCAGGTACTCGCCAAGTACGGACTCGAGCCCGGGTATATCTACCATGGCGGGGGATTGGAAGTACGGAAGAATGCCGAGGGTCTCCTACATGCCTATCGAGAGGTATGTGACAGTGAACCAACCATTCCGAAACTCGTTATTTCAGGCAGGATTTTTTCTGAAGCCAACCCGCTGGCGACCCCGGTCCGGAGACTCGTACAAGAGCTCCATCTCGAGGGACAGGTGCAGTTGCTTGATTTTGTACCTGAACACGACTTGCCAGCACTCTATCGTCAGGCACTCTTCTTTGCCTACCCTTCACACTACGAAGGGTTTGGTCTCCCACTCGTCGAAGCGATGACACTTGGTGTACCAATTCTCACTGCCGACAACTCTTCACTGATGGAGGTGGCTGGTGATGGCGCTCTCTATGTGGATTCACATCGTAGAGAGGCAATCGCTTCGGGACTCAAGACACTCATAGCTGATCCACCACTCCGGGAACGTCTGGGACATGAGGGCAGGGAGAGAGCCAAACTCTTTGAATGGCAATCTTTTGTCGAGACATTGGTAGCGCTCGCAACGAAAACATCATGAAGCACATCTTTGATTCACTTTTGACACCGTTGGCACGAGTACGTACTCATCGACTCTTGCTCCTCCTTGGGGCTGGGGTGCTCCTCTTGGTGCTACCGGTACTCATGTATCGAGGAGTATTGCCACTTGAGCCGGTAAACTTTTTCTTTTTTGCTTTTGTTACGCTCCTCGTCTCACTCTATCGACCAGGGTGGGTATTCCTCCTCCTCATTGCTCTCCTGCCACTTGAGATTGTGAATCTCGCCCCGGCCCTCTTTGGTGGCATCGAGATCCGTCCGTATCAGTTCGTGATGATCTTGCTCACGGTGTCCCTGTTGATACGTCTCGTGCTCCGAAATATGCCATTTCGACTCATGGAGCCACGATGGTTTGACGCGTTCTGGCCGCTCGTTGCCGTGGGTGGTTTCCTCGGGATTGCTATGGCGCCAGATACCATCCTCTCTGCCAAGCAAGCAGTCATCGTGACATCTTTTGTTGGACTTTATTTCTTGGGGCGCATTTTTTTTCGTACGATGTATGACTTGCGTCAGGCGCTCCCATTTTTCCTCCTGTCGAGTACTGTCGTAGCAGGCTATGCTTTGTGGCAGAATATTCGCTTTGCAGAGGGCCTGGAGAGCTATCAAGTGATGATAGGTCGACCGAATGCGCTCTTTCCTGAAGCGGATTGGCTCGGCATGTTTTTCCTCCTCCCGCTTGGTATTGGCCTCTATCTCCTCGCTCTCTTGGTATGGCGGGGTAAGGCCATCGGCTCATCTATGAAGCAAGCATTGCTCTACGGTGGACTCTTATCCTTTCTCATTCTTATTCTAACGACACTTATTCTCACGATGGCGAGGAGTGCTTGGTTGGGGGCAGCTGTTCTCGTTCTTTCATTTGGACTCTTCTTTCTCCTACGGCTCAAGTCAGAAACGGGCCGATTTTTTAGTCATTCATTCTGGCTCTTCTCCGCGCTCTTGGTCGGTGTGCTCGTTGTGTCGGTCGGTATTGTAGAGAGTACCCGTTTGAGCCCATTTCATCTTTTGAATCGTATAGAGAGTACGGGTGGACTCCAAAAGATTACGGTGGCCTGTGAGAGCGTGGCGACACCGCCTGTCGCTATCGGGACGACCGATGAGCTGGCTGCCTATGGGTGCCGCCACATCAATCTCGAAGATATCGAGCGCGAGCGCGAAGCAGGATATCTCGTGACAGAGATCGACCGTCGTGATCCCAATATCGCACTCCGTGGCCAGATCTATGTGACGGTATCGGAAGTCGTACAAAGTCACCCCTTCTTGGGTATCGGGTGGGGGAGCATCGGCTCAATTCTTGGGACCGATGAGCGCGGGGCCGGACTGAACGCAAGCAATATCTTTCTTGAAGTCTGGCTCGGGAGTGGCTTCTTGGGACTCGCGGCTCTCGTAGGGCTCCTCTCCTATTTCAGTCTGCGACTCCTTCAGGGCGTGATGGGAGCGCCCATGACGGAAGAGGCGATGCTCGCTGCCAGTATACTTTCGATACTCCTTGGTCTGACAGTATTTAACCTCTTTAATTCAGGCATTCTCCTCGGGTTTTACTTTATGTTTTTTGCAGTCGCGGCGCTCCTGGTGGAGCGAGATATCTCTTCACACTCTCAACTATGAACAGTCAGATTCGTGCTATTGATGTGAGACTCCTCGGCCGAAAGCGAACGGGGGATGAGACCGTGTTTTTTAATTTGACCAAAGAGCTTTTGGCGCAAGACAAGGACCATGAGTACTGGCTGCTTACGGATGAGCGCGATGAGGCGACACTCGACACGCTCCGGGAGCGACTCGGTATCGTCGGTGCTACTCATGTGCGCCTCGTGACGCTCCCGGGTCGGAACCGTTTTGTCTGGAATCTCGTCACTCTCCCGTGGTTTCTCCTGACACACAACGTGGCAGTCTTTCACACTCAGTATATTCTCCCGCTCTTTGTACCGGCGCGGACCAAAGTCGTTGATCACATCCACGATGTGTCATTTGCTGCATTGCCTCAGTATATCGGCTGGAGTGACCGATTGTTTCTCTCTGTGTTTATCCCGCTTGCTCTGAGACGAGCAGACCGGGTGGTTGTGCCATCGCAGTTCACGAAGGACGAGATCATCCGCTACTATGGGACCAGTGGAGACAAAATTGTACTCGTACCCAATGCGCTCTCCCTAGAGTTTCAGGCGCTTTCCCAGCCGAGCTTCGAAGCAATACGCCAAGCATACGGACTCCCAGAGCAGTACATCATTTCCGTAGGAACGCTCCAGCCTCGGAAGAATCTCCCGCTGCTTATTAGGGCTTGGGCCAAGCTACGAGAGCGTCTCCCTGAGGTGCGTCTCGTACTGGTGGGCAATCGTGCGGGGCATCATTTTGATCTCGACATTGATCGAGCCATCGCTGAGTGTAAAGGTGAAGAAGGAGTGATATTCCCGGGTTATATCAAGGCATCGGACTTGCCGGCCGTGATACGAATGGCCAAGGTGTTCGCCTTTCCCTCGCGCTATGAGGGTTTTGGTATCCCGCTTCTTGAGGCCATGAGTCAGGATGTCCCGGTCGTAGCCTCGGATATCCCGTGTCTCTCGGAAGTAGCCGGGCCAGCGGCGCTCTATTTCGACCCAATGAGTGTTGCCACTTGTGAGGAAAAATTGTATACTCTTCTTACTGACAACAATGTACGAGAAAACGCCATCTCTCTCGGGAGAGGGCGGGTCTCACTATTTTCCTGGCGGGCCAGTGCCACCAAGCTCTTGTCGCTCTATGAAGAGCTCAGTCGCTGACACGTCATTCAATTCATTATCGTTTACGTTATGTATACACCGAAGTCAACCGATGCCTCGCTCGGCGAAGGAAAAGCATCGACCAAGAAGCGTGTTATCCGGGTGGCACTCTTTGGTCTGGCTCTCCTCCTCATTGCAGGGGGTGCCTTTGCTTGGAAGACAGGGATTACTCTCGACAAAATTTCACAGGGTGATGCCAATATCTTCAAGTCCCTTGTAAAAACGCTCCCGGGCGTCGAAAAGACTTTGAGTGGTGAAGCAGAAGGCCGAATCAACATTCTCCTCCTCGGCATGCGAGGCGAGGGCGTCGCAGGTGGTGGACTCCTCGCGGATACCATCATGGTTCTTTCGATTCATCCCAAGAACGGCGAGGGGGATATGAGCAAGGCCTCGCTCATTTCTATCCCGCGCGACCTCTATGTCAAGGTGCCTGGTCGTGACGAACAGCGCAAAATCAATGCTGTCTATGCCCTCGGTGAAGAGCGTTCGCGTGGCGGTGGCGGTATCGAGGATATGCGCACCATCGTCGGTGAAGTGACGGGACTCGATATCTCGTACGGTGTCACTATCAACTTCCAGGGCTTCAAGGACCTCGTCAATGCCATTGGTGGTATTACGATTACGCTTGAACAGCCGTTTGAAGAAGGGATGCAGTTCCGTGGCCTCGAAAAGCGCTGTGATGGCATCACCTATACGGTGCCATCCGGGAGCTATGAGGAAAAGCGTATTCAGCGTAAAAATGGCACCTACTATGCCAATCCGAAGCGCTACCCGCTCTGCTTTGAAAAGATGACTACGTCTGCTATCGCAGAACTTGAGTGTGGCGGTAACTTCAAACTGCCAGCGGGTGAGAACTTGCTCGATGGTGACAAGGCGCTCTGCTATGCTCGCGCTCGGTATACGTCGAGTGACTTCGATCGAGCTCGGCGTCAACAAGAGGTCATCAAGCTGATCAAGGACAAATCCTTGTCACTTGGTACGCTGACGGATTTCTCCAAGGTCACAGCTATGCTCGATAGCCTCGGGAACAATGTCAGTACCAACCTCGAAGCCTGGGAGATGAAACGGATGCTCGAGTTGTACCAAAAGGCTGGAGACGCAGGCAATATCAACCAGAAGGTGCTTGAAAACTCCGAGGAGGGACTGCTCTACAATCCACCTCAGACCAAGGAAACTGGGTACATCCTCCTCCCGATTGGAGATAACTACGATCGAATCAAAGAGTTGTTTCGGAACTCTCTCAACTACTAAGGCATTCCGGGGAGAGGTCTCTCTGGTACGAACATGTCAGAAAAAGCGCTTACTATTGCCGTCAATGGGTATCGGAGTCCAGAAATCTTGCGACTCTGTCTTCAGTCTATAGAACGAGAGATGACGGGGAGCGGCATAGACTACGAGGTGATTGTGGCTGATAGCGCCACAGAGGAGGCTACCGAGATGCTCATGCGGGAAGAATTTCCAAAAATGAGATTCTTTCCCTTTGTTCACAATGTCGGCTTCAAGAAGCTCGTGAACGTGTCCATCGAAGAAGCACGCGGGGAATACGTTTTTCTTATCAATAGTGACATCGTGCTCAGTCCGGGTGCGGTGCCGGAAATGCTCACCTACCTCAAGGCCCATCCAGAAATCGGACTCCTGGGACCCAAACAGTACAATTTCAACGGCAGTCTCCAGCAGAGTTGTTTCCATTTTTATCGACCCGAGACCATCCTCTATCGCCGGACCTGGCTCGGACGACTCCCATTTGGCAGGAACCATCTGCGCTGGTTTACTCTGGCAGACCTCGATTTGAGTCGGCCTCAAGCTGTCGACTGGATTATCGGATCAGCTATGCTCGTGTCTCGAGCCAAAGCCAAGGAAGTGGGACCGATGGACGAACGTTTCTTTCTCTATATGGAAGATGTTGACTGGTGTCGCCGCTTCTGGGAGCACGGATTTAAGGTGGTGCACTATCCGAATACGTTTGTCTACCATTACCATGGCAAGGGGAGTGCGCGGGGCGGGTTCTTTGGTTCGCTCCTTGGGAATCGTCTAACGTGGTATCATATCGAGAGTGCCCTCAAATACTTTTGGAAGTATCGTGGGAAATCATTACCAACAGTACACTAACAGCAACATATGACAGAGACAAACCAGGTTCCGCTGACCACACCAGAAAAGAAAGAGCAGGGCCATCGCCTCTTCAAAAAAGCGTTCCTTGCTTTTTTTATCCTCCTCTTGTTTGGCGTGACCTACTACACAGGGTATGAAAATGGGCGTGAAATGGGAGACGTCACTGCTTCGGAAGTGCTCTCCCCAGAGGACGCCATCATCGTCAACAAAAAAAGTGCTGATACGACGATTGATTTCTCGCTCTTCTGGAAGGTGTGGGAGCTCCTCAAGGACAAATATGTCGATCGAACTGGTCTTGATGCCCGAGAACTCTTTTATGGGGCTATTGATGGGATGCTCGCTGCCACTGGGGACCCGTATACGACCTTTTTTAGCCCAGAAGAGAATCGAGAGTTCAATGAAGATATATCGGGGGTCTTTGAGGGTATCGGGGCCGAGATGGGCATGAAGGATAATATCATCACCATCATTGCGCCGCTTGAGGGGATGCCTGCAGAAAAGGCCGGACTCCTCCCGGGTGATAAAATCGTCAAGATCGATGATGTGGCTTCGAGTGGTTACTCGCTTGATGAGGCAGTCAAGCGTATTCGAGGAGCCAAGGGGACCTCGGTCAAGCTCACTATATTCCGCGAGGGTGATGAAGAAACTCGTGATATCACCGTAGAGCGAGGCATTATTTCTGTGAAGAGTGTTCGTTCTGAAACAAAAGAGGGCAATATTGCGTACATTCGCGTCAGTCGATTTGGCGAGGACACCGATGCACTGTTTACGGAAGCTGTCCGAAAGGCAGCCAGTGACCAATCCGAAGGGGTGATTATCGATCTCCGGAGTAACCCAGGCGGATTTCTCGATACGGCCGTAGAGATGGCGAGTTTTATGCTCCCATCGGGACAGATTGTGGTCATCGAAGAGGACGGTGCTGGCAAGCGCAAAGAGCTCAAAGCACGAGGCGGAGATATCTTGAGTGCTCTTCCGACGGTCGTTCTCATCAATGAGGGTAGCGCGAGTGCTTCTGAGATTCTCGCTGGGGCCTTGAGTGAGAACCGGGACAATGTGACCCTTATCGGCAAAAAGTCCTACGGTAAAGGATCTGTGCAGGAGCTGATACCAGTAGGCAAGGATACGGCGGTCAAGATTACCGTCGCACGGTGGTTGACGCCAGAAGGACACCAGATCAATAAGGCCGGTATCAGTCCGGATATAGAAGTCGGTATGACCGCTGAAGATCGTGAAAATAAGCGTGACCCACAGCTTGATCGCGCTCTCGAGGAATTGAAAAAATAACGGGCCGTCTTGACCAGTAGAGGGAGTTTTTCTATACTGTGAGGTGCATAACCCGTAAGAAAACTCTATGAAGAAAACGAATGTACAACCGCTCGGTGAGAATATCTTGATTCAACTCGAAAAGCCTGAACAGAAAACGGAAGCCGGTATCTACCTGCCAGAAACAGCCAAGGAAGAGCGTTCCCAGTTTGGGAGAGTCGCCGGTGTCGGTGAAAGCGATCGTATCAAAGTAAAGTCAGGTGACCGAGTCATCTTTCGACTGTACGGCGGTGAAGAAGTCACTATCATGGATGCGTCGTACCTCATCTGCAACTACAAGGACGTCCTCGCCGTAGTCGAAGACTAAGACAAAACAAAAAGCACCCGGGAGGGTGTTTTTTTTGCTACGGTTCGATGGGGAGACCGCTCTCTTTTTTGAGATAATCACTGCCAGCGAGCGTCTTGCCAGTAAAGATATTGAGATCGGCTAATCTGACACCACCTTGAAATGAGGTCAGTTCGTTTTCGCCATAGACCACGATGGTACTACCTGCTGGGATCTCGCCTGAGCGCTTCTCTAATTCTTTGAGCGGAATATGAAAGGCTCCTCGAATATGAGCCCGTTCATAGGCTTCCGTCGTCTGTACATCGAGGAGCAAGAGATTGGTTGGGGGATTAAAATAGAGCTTTTTAAACTCATCCAAACTGATGTAGGTCACTTTAGATTGATCGAGAAATGAGTTGGGATTGCCCTCTGAAATGAGTTGATTGCCACCTCGCTTCCAAGCCTCGATGCCACCTTTCAACATGAAAACAGGGTAGGATTTCTGACGGAGGATAGTCTCAGTCGTTTCTCGTGTATTTTTATCCTGAGCCGAGAAAACAATGATGACCGTACTGCCTTCTTCTGGCACAAAGGTAGCGAGGGCTCCTGTTGAAATGGATCGGGATCCGAGGAGGTGTTCACTCTCAAAGTCAGCCTGGCCACGGACATCCACTAAGACGAGCTGTTCTTTGTTCATGAGCTTTTGCCGGATGGTATTGGCATCGAGTTCAGGGATCGGGTTACTTTCTGCGGGAGAAGGGAGGGCAGCGGAGATGTCTTCTTCTTTGGGAGTATCTTTAAAAAGCGTTCGTCCGATGAAGTAGCCACCGACTAAGAGCACGAGCAAACCGCCTACGAGTACGGCTCGAGCATTTTTCTTTTCTTGTGAAGTGGGGAGTTCGCGCATAAGAGTGGGTGCTACTCGAGGAGAGTACCGACAAAACCTTCGTTGCCATTGAGAAATTCCCGAATGGGGAGGGGTGATTTGCCTTCTAGTTGGACTGTCTCGAGGAAGAGTATACCGTTGCCTGTTTGAACACCAATTTTTTCACCGATTTCACAGACCATGCCGATAGGTTGCTTGAGACCAGGATTCAACTTTTGGACCGAAACGGTGAGGAGCTTGAGGCGGAGGAGATTGTCCTTTTTGTGCCAGTAAGCAAAGATACCTGGCCAAGGAAAGAGCGCTCGATAGCGGTTGTAGATACTCTCGGCATCGTCACTCCAGACGATCTTGCCGTCACTCCGTTCGATGAGCTGGCAGAGAGTCGCATCTTCATGGTTTTGCTTCTTTGGGGTGATGCGACGCTCTACCCAGTCTGGGAGGGTAGAGAGGAGGAGGTCACGGCCAGCCATCGTAAGTTTGTCTGTGAGAGTCTCCGTAGTATCATCTGGGGCAATCGGGACCGTCACTTGGGTCAAGATATCACCCGTATCCATCCCGCGGTCCATGAGCATGATGGTGACACCAGTTTCGCTGGCACCGGCAAGGAGCGCGTTTTGGATCGGAGAGGCGCCTCTCCAGAGTGGGAGAAGTGAGGTATGAAAGTTGATACAGCCGAATCCTGGGAGATTGAGGACCGATTCGGGGAGAATTTTGCCATAGGCAGCGACCATAATGAGATCTGGCTTCCAGTCTGTCAGTGTTTTGAGTGTAGCATCATCCATCCGTTCAGGCTGGAGGAGCGGGAGGGCGCGTTCGACGGCAAGTTTTTTGACTGGACTCTCTTCAATCTCTCGTTTTCGACCGGCCGGCTTGTCTGGTTTGGTGACGACACCGACGATGTTGTACTTGGCATCGAGGAGTGCCTGGAGGAGTGTGGCGGAAAGTGTCGGCGTACCCATAAAGACTACCCGGACCTTGGGTGGGCCTTGCTTGTCGGCGACAGTGGGCTTTGTGCTATGAGGAGAGCGCTTATCCTTTGAGTGATGCACCATCACTTTGTGGCCGCGGGTAGGCCAGAAATGCTCGACAAAGCGTCTAAAGAGGCTGGTCATAAGGTAGATTTTTTTGTTTTTTCTCTTGTTTGAGGAAACGATGAAGGATGAGCACACCATCTAAGTGATCGACTTCGTGCTGGATGACTGTCGCGAGGAATCCGCTAGCGCGCAACTTCTTCGGGAGGCCCTTTTCATTGATATAGCGGACTGTGACCGTCTCGGAACGGAGAATGGGAAAGAATTCGCCTGGGAGACTGAGGCAACCCTCTTCTGAAACGATGAGCTCTTGTGAGCGGGATGTGATCTCGGGATTGATGAGGAAGTACTGTTTCTTCTCGACCTCAGCGACTGCGAGCCGGAGTGGGATATTGATCTGAGGCGCCGCCAAACCGACCCCGTGCTCCTTGTGCATGGTCACTATCATCTTGGGGAGGAGTTCCTGTATCTCAGGAGAGAGCGGGTCTGTGACCAGCTGGGTTTTTTGACAGAGGATGGATTTGTCCTCGCCAGTAACGAGTGGAAGCATAGGGAGTCGTTTAGCGGAGAGAGAGTGGATCAATATCAATGATGAGGTCCTTGCTATTTTTTTCGAGAAAGATGCGGATATCAGGTGGAAGCGTCTCGCGGAATCGGAGGAGTGTCGTCGACTCAAACCGACCACGCTTTTTCGGTCGATCTACACTCTTCGTCGGATAGAGTCGACAGTCCTTGGTGAGGAGCGGTGAGAGTGCCCTCGCGAGGTGTTCACTCTTTTTGTGGACCTCTTGGGCTGACTTCCCAGTTGTGCCGAGAGCGACAAAACGCGCAAAGGGCGGATAAGCAAAGTCTCGTCTCTCTTCAACGAACTTGGCCAAGATACTCGAGCTCCCCTCAGTCACTATTTTTTGGAAAAAGGCGTGTTCTGGATGAAAAGTTTGGACGATGACTCGCCCAGAAGGGGAGGATACGGTCTGGCGCATGGCTCGGGAAATGTCCCGAAAAAGGCGCTCATCAGCCTGAAAATCAGGAAAAAGAAGGAGACTATCCGCATCAATCATAGCAACGAGCGCGAGTTTCGGCAAGGGTGGATCTTTGAGGGCCATCTGGGTACCGATGATGATATCGAG
>JACCDN010885417.1_pt1 | contig 92263 bp, 85 predicted proteins | sample 7441691 | NCBI WGS metagenome assembly JACCDN01 (sample SAMN15323439, study PRJNA562643) | freshwater metagenome | isolation source: river surface water | place: USA:Blue River Watershed | collected 2017-08-16 | reverse complement strand
GGGTTCCCACGTTTATCACTCCTGTATACCCCTGCTTAAAAATAAAGCAGGATATGTGGATAACGTGGCTCAGTTTTGGATTGGAATCCGCCTTAAAGTGGCTCAGTTTTCAACTGCAATCAACAGTGGAGTCGGTCCGCGAACGGCTCCATGTCAAAAATGCGTCTGGAGATATCTTGATAGGGGCCCCCGCTCTTGCGGCGTTGTGGATCAAGACACCAGGTCAGAAGTTCTTTGGACGCATAGCGAATTGGCCCGCTATTCGTCACCTCCTCGCCATAGTCTACAACGCCTTTGCAAAGGCGCTCTACCGATGGAATCGATGGAAGAAACACTGGTAGCCATCTCCGCAGTTTGAAAGGAAAAATCAAGTGACCATTTCTCAAAGCAACTTTGACCCAACGGAGCTGGCTAAATTTTCTGCGTTAGCCGACCGCTGGTGGGACCCGAAGCAAGTGTGAAATACCAGGCCATTAGTGCAGAAGATCTAGCTGAAAAGGAACGCTCGGCCTACAGCGTAGTTACTTGCATGGAAATGCTCGAGCAGGTGCCGCGCCCAGAGCTGGTGGTACAGGCCTGCGCACAGCTGGTTGAACCAGGTGGCTGGGTATTCTTTTCAACTATCAACCGGAGTGCGTTGAGTTGGGTTGTGGCGATCTTTGGTGTGGAGTATGTGCTGCGCATATTGCCCAAGGGGACTCACACCTACAGCAAGCTCATTCGATCCGATGAACTCAAAACATGGGCAACTTCTACGGGTCTGCGCTTGCACGATCAGCGTGGGCTTGGGTACAACCCCTTCACGAAGCGATTCCGACTGCACAGATTTATGGGCGTAGGATATTTGCTTGCGATGCAGAAGATCTAGATCACTGCTCATTACTGGCTCTAAACCTAATTGAAAATCTGTTCATGAGGCAAACTTCGATGTACAGCGCAGTAATGGGAGACGCATTCGACCATTTAGACGCATCAGTACGACGCTTTCACACCTTTTCCGGGCGGCATGAGTTCTATGGAGCTGTTGAAGTTGATGCTCCCGAGTCATTCATCGCCAAAATGCTTGCGCGTACCTTGGGCGCACCATTGCGAGCCATCCGTGGGCCAATTCGTTTTGAGCTCTTGGCGAAGCCAGACACCGAGGTCTGGACGCGTTTCTTTCCAGGCAAGACGATGCGCTCAACGATGGCGAAGTCTGGTAGTCGCGTCACGGAACGACTGGGCGCTTCATTTCTTACGTTTGCACTCTTGGAGGTCGGGGGCGCATTGGAAATGGGATTAGAGAAGATGAATTTCTTGGGTATCCCATGCCCCAATTGGCTCATCCCCAAAGTGACTGCCAGGGAGACCGGCGCAGGCAATAGACTCAACTTCAAGGTCCGTGCTGTTGTTCCCTTCGTCGGCTTAGTCACCAGCTATAGCGGCTACCTAGACATTGCTGGCGAGGATGCCGAATGATTGTCGTATTTGACGCAACGTGTCTCTTATGCAACGGGTGGGTTCAGTTCCTGCTGAAGCATGACCATAAGCGCGTATTTCAGTTTGCATCCATACAGGGTGCTACTGGGCAGGCGTTGCTCAGCAATGCCGGGTTGCGGGTGGAAGGGTTGCAGACGCTGCTTCTAGTCGATGGAGTCGACACCTGGCAGCACACGGCAGCCATTTTTCGGGTGCTCAGTGGCCTGGGTTGGCCATGGCGCGCTGCTTGGCTCGGTTGGCTCGTGCCATCACCGTTGCGCGATGCGCTTTACCGTTGGATCGCAAGAAACCGCTATCGGATTTTTGGGTATTCGCAAGTTTGTCTTCTTCCGCCGTCAGATTTCCAGAGTAGATTTCTAGACTAGGTGGGACAAGTTAAAAACGGCTGAGTCCAAATGCTGGATGGCAGACGTCCGAATTATGGTCTTTCAACCATTGCTTCCAATGATGGTTGCAGCCCACTGTTGATGCGCGAACGCAGGGCTACAAAGCGGTCGTTGATCAACGACCGCAACTGGGTCGTAACCGGACATTTGAGTCGTGTACAAATGCCGTACATGACGGCCAAAACTTCTGGGTCGATCAGATGAATTTCGGTAGATTCATGATCCTGTGTGGCAAATTTTCCGTGCGAGGACACTAGAAGTTACGTAGCGGCTTCGTGTTGCTCGCTAGTTCATTCCAGCGGTTCAGGTAGAACAAATTGAAAGTAGTCCCAGAGTTGATCCAAAACCTCCAATTCGATCCGCTTGGACGTTTCGTTGGGTCCGTGACCATTGGTAACCCAGCTGCAGGTAAGTTTCGGTGGCAGTGTTGATTCCAGAGACGGACTGATCCGAAAATACGTTCCTCTCAGCTTGCAGGCAGAGGATTCATAACTGGGCGGGCAACGGCCAAGTAACTATGCAGTCTCTATTGTTGCATCCTCGGCCAAGATGCAGCGGTTGCGTCCAGTTTCTTTCGCCCGGTACAGCGCTGCATCTGCGCGGCCCAGAGCGCCTTCGATGCTTTCGCCTGCTGCAATTTGACTCACCCCCATACTCACCGTGACAGTGTGGCAACCTTCTATCGGAGTCTTCTCTATTTCGAGACGAATGCTCTCGGCCAACGCCAAGCCTTGGGCGGCATCGGTGTTGGGTGCCACCACCAAAAACTCCTCGCCACCCCAACGCACCAGCAAATCGGATGTGCGCATCATATCCTTAGCAACCCGTGTAATGACCTTGAGCACCTGGTCTCCCTGCTCATGTCCATAGGTGTCGTTGATCTTTTTGAACTTGTCCACGTCCATCATGATCAGGGTTAGCGGAGCACCCTCGTTCTGACTGCGGTCATACTCTCTGTACATGAACTCGTTGGCACTCCGCCGGTTGGCAGCACCCGTCAGGGTATCGGTCATGGCCATATCGCGCAGTTGGCGCATGAGATCGGCTTTTTCATGGTTCCACTCGATGATGTTCAAGCCGAAACTTGCAAGAGCGCCAAGCTCTGACATGACCTCAAGCCACTCGCGCGGAAAGTTTCGCCGACGATCAAGCATCAAACACAAGGCACCCAAGGTGTTGGCGGCCTCATCAAACATAATGGATTCTGCCAAAATGGGTGATCCAACGATGGTACGCACTCCCATGGCATGGAAGAACCGATTTTCCTTCTGGCCGCCTATTTTTGCCAGCGAATCTGCGATGACGAACTCGCCACGGACTAGGGCTGACAGCACGCCATCCGTTGCACTTCGGGCGAACTGCAACATTGCCTCGCACCCCTGCACAAAATTGGCGCGCTCTTCGTCATCGCTTGCCATGCAGGCATCAAGCTGCATGACATCGTCCGCATCTTTATGCAAGAACGCCACGCCCACAATACCCGGACACTTGCGCAGTTCGTGGCACATCAAAAATGACAGCTCGCTCACGTCTTTAATGCCCATTAGCGCTTGCTGTAACTTGGAGCGCGCCTGCAGCAGGACCTTGAGCTCGCGCTCCACTTGCAGTAGGCTTTCTGACTTTCGCTTTTCGGCCAAAAAATAGTTGACGCCACGTAGCTCGCAGCGCGTTTGCAGATGCTCGCCATGGGTGTTGTACGTTGCCACACCGTTGAGCGCGACGTCCAAAATCGAACCATTCTTTCGGATCATCTGGCAGACGACCGGATCGGTGATAGGGTTGCTGCTCGTTGTCACCAATGCCTGTGCGACGGCGTGGCGACTTTCCAGATTCAGGTAGCCCTCAAATGGGGTGCCAATGACTTCATCGTTGGTGTATCCCATCGTGTCAAGCCAGGCCGAGTTGACGTCGACAATGTCACCCCGGTCATCTATTCGCTGTGCCATGTCAAACGCCTCTACCTTGCGCGCCATGTCTTCCAGGCGACGCGACAGCTCCGCTGACAGGTAAGGACTTAGGCAGTAGTGCTTGAGTCCATGCGGCATCAAGTCCAAAAGCCAAGCAGCCGCGCTGGCGGGGCACAAGGCCAGAGTCTCCATGCTCCCACGCGAACCGATCAACTCACCCAAAGCCCGCACATCTGTGGGCCGCGTGAAACTCTCTAGATCGAGAACTAACAGGTCGATGGGCTTTTGTTTGAGCAGAGCGACAGCATCCTCCGTCGTGCTTACGAAGTGTCGTCGCCCAATTTGTGTTTTGCATTCGGCATCGAACTGTTTGCTGCGGGCCGAGTCCGCTCCAACAAACAGGACTTCGCGGGCGTTTTTCTGATCTTTGCTATGCATGTTCATCGTATGTTGATAGATTGGATCTTCTCCATGAAGGCTTTTAGACGATGTTTGACGTCTCGTCAATACTAAAAAAGGTATTCTGGTGCGCAGCGCTACGCACCCCGCCCTCAAATACCTGACTTATTTTCACAAAGAAAACATGGGGAAATTGGATTCCTCAATTCCGGCGTGGTTTGTGTATTAGCACACAGCCACAACATGCTACTCCCTGTAATGTTGGTCCAGTCGGCGGGCATCCAGACGTTTCGCGACAAAAGCCCCGACAAGGATGAAGAATATGAACCCGTTGAAAGCAATTGCAGGAGTATTGATGGCCGCTACAGGCTCCGCCCACGCGATTGAACAGCCCAAATTCACAGTCCTGCAAAAAGCAGAAGTGTTTGAAGTTCGCAAATACGAGCCGTATGTGGTGGCCGAGGTGGCCAGTCTACTCGCGCTACAACGCTCCGTTTACGCCCTGGTTCCTGCGAACCAATGAGATCTGGTTGACGACACCTTGAGCTCTCCAAGCGGGGGCGGGAGGGTGAGCAGATTCGACCTCACAGACAGTGGAGAAAAACACTAAGTCTTGCTTGCCAAGCCTCGCACCTGCGTCTCAGGAACACAGGATGGACCGAATGTCACGGGGCGTTCACCCGCACCTATTTGCGTGCCAGATATACCCCGAACACCGTAAGTGCCATGCCACCCAAAGCCAAACCCGTGAGAGCCTCGTCAAACAATAGCCACGCAAACATCGCCGTGCACGGAGGGACCAGGTAGAACAGGCTGGCGATGTTGACCGCATTGCTGTGGCGGATCAACCAATTGAGCAGACTGATTGCACCGATAGACAACACCAGCACAAGCCAACCAAGGGCAAACACAAACTCGCCAGTCCATTCAACGCGAAAGCTTTCGGTCAACGAAGCAAGCGTAAGAGTCGCCGCTGCCGTTGGCAGGAACTGCGCAATTGCACCGGTGCGCCAGTCAAATGGTGGGCAGAACCGCTTTTGGTACAGCGTCCCTGCAGTGATGCCAATCAGGGCAGCGGTGGCTGGCCACAGGGCGCTTGACCCAAAGTCTGCACCGACCTTGTCAAAGACCACAAGCCCAACTCCAACCAGTCCCAAAAGCAAGCCGATCCATTGGCGTTTCAGAACGATTTCATTCAGCAGCCAGCCAGCGCCCACCGCGGTGAGCAAGGGCTGTAAGCCAACTACCAAGCTGGTCACTCCGGCAGGCAGACCCTTTGAAATGGCTATGAAGACCCCACCCAGATACACACCGTGCAGCAGACAGCCAGCAACGCCAATGTGAAACCACATTGCTGGAGTAGTTGGCCACGGCGCGCGCGTGATCACAGCGACCAAGGTCATGCAGCCAATGACCGCAACATAGCGGATGAGCAGAAAAGTCAGGGGCTCCGTGTGCGGCAGGCCTAGCCTGGCACCAATGAAACCGGTGGACCATAAGAGCACAAAGACTAGCGGAAACGCTCGGGAAAAACGTGTGGTCATTTGCTCTTGGTTGATGTCAGCTTCTACACAGGCATTTGTACTGTGTACAAAAGCGTTCTATAGCTGGAATAGCCTCGCCGTTGATCTTACATCCCGACTGATGCAAGCCAATGTTCAGCAATCAAATGCGGCAGGCAACAAATGGAAGCTGGACGCGGTTTGTCATACCAATGAAACGCTTTGTAAAAGAGTGTACAAGTCACCATAAACGTGAAATACAGAGACCAAAATGTTGCACACCATGCAGAACACTTTGGCACTCTTCTTATTTGCGGGCCTTTCCATTGCACTTGCGCTTTTCGCCTGGTATTTGGTTGTGCGCCAGCGGCGCATGCTGGCTAAGCATGCAAGGCTTAAAAAGTATTTGGTCAAGTTGAAAGATGCGGAGCGCACGCTCCGCAAGAACGCCTTCCTGGACCCCTTGACCGGGTTGGCAAACAGGTTCCTGCTAATGGATCGGTTTGAAGTGGCCATGCGCCACACACGCCGCAGCCGCAAGAAATTTGCAGTGCTCATGCTGGATCTGAACAAGTTCAAGGCCATCAACGACACCTATGGCCATGCGGCTGGCGACAAGGTCCTTGTGACTGTTGCGCAGCGTTTGGTGTCTATCGTCCGGGAATCCGACACCGTGGCGCGCTTAGGGGGTGATGAGTTTGTGCTGATCGTTGAGTCGATTAGTGATCGCGCCCAGCTGGAGGCGCTGGGCCACAAACTGGTAGACGTTGTGTCCGAGAGTCTGCTTTTGGATTCCGGCGAAACAGTGTCCGTTGGCGCAAGTGTGGGCTACGCCTGGTACCCCCGAGACGGCGACAACTTGCGCGACATTCTGGACGTGGCTGACCAGGCCATGTACACCTGCAAAACGTCGGGCCTGATGCCGCTGGCCTAGCACTGCATGCGTTGACAGGCGGCGCCCTCACCTCGATCGCACGTCCACCGCTCCCTCCGATCGCGAAAAACATGGCATTCATTTTGCTAAACCATCTTGGATACAAGATTGGATTCCCAAAATGGTGCACGCTACAGTACACGACTCAGACAAGTCTTTGACGCCAACCGGCCCCGCAGCTTGGGCGCCGCAGGCGTGGATTTCGCAATGTACGCCTCCCCTCCAAACGGGTGTGGCTGGTGCCCTCAGCGGAAAGCGCTTTGCGGTGAAAGACAACATCGACGCCTTGGGGCTTCCCACCACGGCAGCCTGTGCGGAGTACAGCTACGCGCCGACCCGACACGCCGTTGTGGTGCAGAAACTGCTCGATTCTGGTGCGCAACTGCTCGGCAAGACTAACCTGGACCAGTTTGCTTGCGGCCTGAATGGAACACGATCACCCTACGGTGCGGTTCCCAATGCATTCAATGCCGCCTACGTATCGGGCGGTTCCAGCTCAGGCTCTGCCTATACGGTCGCCACTGGGCAAGTGGACTTTGCGCTGGGTACGGATACGGCAGGCTCGGGCCGCGTACCGGCAGGCTTGAACAACATCGTTGGCCTCAAACCCAGCAAGGGGTTGATCAGCGCGCGGGGTGTGGTCCCAGCCGCTCAAAGCGTGGACTGTGTTTCCATCTTTGCACGCACCGTCAGTGTTGCTGCGCAAGTCCTGAAGGTTGCCATGGGCTATGACGCCCACGACCCTTACTCACGCGCCATCACCATGGCCAGTCAGCCATTGCCAGCGGCATTCCGCTTTGGCGTGCCCACAGAGCCGGAGTTTTGTGGCGATGCAGCTGCGCAGGCTGCATTTGCCCAAGCCATAGAACGGCTCACGGCAATGGGCGGTACCGCTGTCGTCATAGACTACAAACCGCTGGCGGATGCGGCTGCTCTACTCTATGAGAGCGCCTTGGTGGCCGAGCGCTACGCGGCCATCCGTACCTTCTTCGATGCGCATGAAGACGCGGTCATGGAGCCTGTGCGCTCCATCATCGCCAAGGGGCGAAGCTACGACGCGGCAGACCTCGTGGATGCGCAGACCACACTGCGTGGCTATGGCCAACAAGCCGCTGCCATGTGGAGTTCCATCGATGTGCTGCTGGTGCCCACGGCGCCTACGCACTACACCATTGCTGCCATGCAGGCAGACCCTGTTGCACTCAATCGCAACCTCGGGGCTTATACCAACTTCGTCAACCTGTTGGACTACGCGGCCCTCTCCGTGCCCAGTTCGATCCGGCCCGATGGCTTGCCGTTTGGCATTACGTTGATAGGCCCCTGCGGCAGTGATTGGCAACTTGCCGAACTGGGGCAGCGATACCACCATGCAACCGGCCTGACGCAGGGCGCAACAGGCGAGCCGTTGCCCGCACCGCAAGCGCTGCCCGGTCTGGTCATGCCGGCGAACGCGACAACTGTCAAAGTAGCAGTCGTTGGCGCGCACCTCTCAGGCATGCCGTTAAACAAGCAGCTCATTGAACGCAACGCGCAGTTGGTTGCCACTACCGAAACTGCGCCAGACTATGCCTTCTACGCCTTGCCTGGCACGGTGCCGCCCAAGCCCGGGTTGGTGCGCGTTGCCAGCGGCGCGGGTACACGGATCGCGGTAGAAGTGTGGGAGATGCCAACCCAGCACTACGGCTCCTTTGTCGCCATGATTCCGTCGCCGCTGGGCATTGGTACCTTGCAGCTTGTGGATGGCGCTACGGTGCAAGGCTTCATTTGCGAAGCCCAGGCACTGCAGGGTGCCACCGACATTTCCCATTTTGGTGGCTGGCGCGCCTACATAGCGTCGCTCACCTGAATTCCCTCACCCCAACCCTCATTCCACTTGAAAGACAGCACTATGAACCAACCCATCAATACCCGTCGTCGCCAACTGGTCGCAACCGCTGCACTGGGCCTTGCGGCTCCGGCATTTGTGCGCGCACAAGCCGGCCCCAAAATCCGCATTGGCTACTGGCCTGTAGCGGCAGGATTGCCATTTTTTGCAGCAGTAGAAAAGGGCTACTTCAAGGAAGCCGGGCTCGACGTGGAGCCCCTCAAATTTGCCGGCGCACAACAAGTCATGGAGGCCATGCTTTCCGGCCGCAGCGACGGCAGCTCCAACGGCACTGGCTCCGGCAATCTGGGTGTGGGTGAACTGGCATCGCCCGGCCTGTTCAAGATCATTGCAACCAATCCCAGCAATGCCAAATACGTGTTGGATGAATTTCTGGTTCCAAAAGACAGTCCGGTCAAAAGCATTGCCGAACTCAAGGGCAAGCGGGTGGCATCGGGCCCCGGCATCCAAAACAAAACACTCGCCATGGTCGTGCTAGAGCGCGCCGGTGCCACGGGTGCCACGGTCATGGAGTTGCCCATCGGCCAGCACGTGGCTGCTCTTGCTGCGGGCCAAGTTGACGCGGTCTACACGCTGGAGCCTACGGGCACGGTGGGTCGACTCAACGGCACCACACGCATGCTGGAAGCGGGGGTCATTGCCAAATACATTCTGGGTGACGCATTGGCCCCGTGGCATGGTGGCTCTGCCACGTTGACCACTGAGTTCATTAAAAAGCATCCGGCCGAAGCCAAGAAGTACATCGCCGCCTACGCCAAAGGCATCGAGCTCGTGCGCACCAAGCCCGACGAAGCGCGCCAGTACCTCAAAGGCTACACCGCCATCGAAGGCCCGTTGACCAGCGAAGTACCCCTGGCCTCCTACATGCTTTACAACGAGTTCAAGCCCGCTGACATAGCCGCGTTTCAGAAGTTCTTCGACCTGTTCACCGAAAAAGGCGTGTTCGAGAAAAAGCTCGACGTGGCCTCCATGCTCTTCAAGGGCTAAGCCATGTCCGACGCGGCCCCTCCAACCACCACCAAACCCTGGGCCGCTGGTGACACGGCGTCGCCAGCAGCAGCACCTTCGCGCATCAACTGGGGTCGCCTGCTCCCCTTCATCGGGCCCTTGGCACTGTTCATCGTGTGGGACATCGTGGTCCGCGCCGGTTTGATTCGCCCCATCCTGCTCCCACCGCCATCTGCCACTGTTGCAACCCTGGTGACCGGCTTGCTGGGCGGCCCGCTGCTGACCGACTTCGCAGTTACCGTCTGGCGCACGGTACAGGCTTTTGTTATTGCTTCGGTCATTGGCGTGCCCTTGGGCGTGCTGCTGGGCAGCAATGAGAAGGCCTACCGCAGCGTGGAGTTCCTGATCGACTTCTTTCGCTCCACGCCCAGCTCGGCGTTGATTCCACTCTTTCTGTTGATCTTTGGTGTGTCCGACATCAACAAGGTGGCCATTGCTGCCTTTGGTGCGTTTTTGATCGTCATTTTCAACAGCGCCTATGGCGTCATCAATGCGCGCAAGCAGCGGGTTATGGCGGCCAAGGTTATGGGCGCATCCAACTGGCAAATCTTTCGCGATGTACTGGTGTGGGAGAGCCTGCAACCCACCTTTGTGGGCCTCCGATCGGCCGTGTCTATGGCCTTGGTCATCGTCATCGTGGCGGAAATGTTCATTGGCTCCGACGCGGGGCTGGGTCACCGCATCATCGACGCACAACAGGTGCTGAATGTAAAGACCATGTACGCCGCCATTTTGGCTGCGGGTGCGCTGGGTTACGCACTCAATATTCTTTTCCTGGTGGCCGAGCGCCGCATCGTGCATTGGAGTGGAAGATGACCGAAGTAATCAACGGCCCGGTGTACGCCGACGTGCCCGCCCCGGTGTTCAAACCCGGGCCGGCAGGCACGCACATCACCATTCGTGGCCTGACCAAGTATTTCGCCGGTTGGCCGCTCTACGAAAACTTTGACCTGGATATCCCCAAGCACAAGATCGTGTCGGTGTTCGGGCCCAATGGCTGCGGCAAGTCCACTCTCATCAACATGATTGCCGGTTTGATCCCTATCGACAGTGGCGAGATTCTGTTCGACGGCAAGTCGCTCAAAGACACCAAGATCGGCTACGTGTTCCAGAACTACCGCGAGGCCATGTTTCCCTGGATGCGCACTATCGACAACATTGCCTACCCGCTCAAGCTCGAAGGCAAGTCCAAGGCGGAGGTAGACCGCCGCATGGCCGAGCTGGTAGCGTCGTTTGACGTGAAGTTCGACCTGAACCGTTACCCCTACGAGCTCTCGGGTGGGCAGCAGCAAACCGCCTCCATCATGCGGGCACTAGCCCCCAACCCCGAGGTGCTGTTTCTGGACGAGCCCTTCTCGGCGCTGGACTTCGAGATGACGTTGTTCATCCGCGAGAAGCTGCAAGAGGTATTCATGCAAACCGGCACCACCATGCTGCTGGTCTCGCACGATCTGGAAGAAGCGGTCTACCTGGCCGACGAGGTGCTGCTGCTCACCAAACGCCCCACCAAGGTTGCCGAGATTTTGCGCTACACAGACCCCCGGCCCCGCACGGTGGACACGCTGAGCGAACCCAGCTTTGTGCAGATGAAAAAGCAAAGCCTGGAGATATTCCAACGCGAGGTGCGCCGATGACCGAATTCGATGTTGTCGCTTTTGTCAAAGCCAGTGCCGCCGCGCAAGGCGTGCCCATGGACGAGGCGCGTGCACAGCGCGTGGCCGTTCACATGGCGCGCACGGCGCAGCTTGCCGACCTGCTGGCGTCTGCGCCTCTGGCTGTAGAAGATGAGCTGGCGGAGATCTATAAGCCAAAACCCTTTCCAGCCATCGAATAACCTGCGTAACCAGCTATGAAAACAATAGCAGACAAAATCCTCGCACTGAAGAGTTTTGAGCTGGCACGGGCCATCAAAGCGGGTGACATCAGTGCGGCCGAGGCTACCGAGTCGGCCATCAGCCGTATCGAACACACCGATGGGGCAGTCAACGCGTTTACCGGCAAGAGCTACGCCCGCGCGCGCCAGGAAGCCGCCGCCGTTGATGCCCAGCGCATTCGCGGCGAGGTGCTGCCTGCGCTTGCGGGTGTGCCCTATGCAGTGAAAAACTTGTTTGACGTGGCTGGCGAGGTCACGCTGGCTGGTTCCAAAATCAACCGTAGCCACGCACCGGCCACAACAGATGCCTACTTGGTGGACCGTATGCATGCCGCAGGTGGTGTGCTGGTGGGCTCACTGAACATGGACGAATACGCCTACGGCTTCACCACCGAGAACACCCACTACGGTCCCTGCCACAACCCCCACGATCTGACCCGCATTGCAGGTGGGTCGTCCGGTGGCTGTGGTGCAGCGGTAGCAGCGGGGCAGGTGGGGATCTCGCTGGGGTCAGACACCAATGGATCCATCCGCGTGCCGTCGTCGCTGTGCGGCATCTGGGGCCTCAAGCCTACCTTCGGTCGACTGTCACGCAGGGGCAGCTATCCGTTTGTGCACAGCATCGACCATCTGGGCCCCTTTGCCGATGCACTGGAAAGCTTGGCCCTGACATACGACGCACTGCAGGGTGTGGACTCACTCGACCCCGGTTGCCATACCACGGCCGTGCAGCCCGTGGGTGATGTGACGCAGGGCATTCAGGGCTTGCGCGTCGGGGTGCTGGGCGGCTATTTTCATGACAACGCCACACCCGCTGCGCGCGCCGCGGTGCAACTGGCAGCCCAGACCCTGGGTGCTGCCGATGGCGTGGAGTGGCCTGATGCCGCCTTGGGCCGGGCCGCCGCTTTTATCATCACCTCCGCAGAGGGCGGTAGCCTGCACTTGGAAGACTTGCGCACGCGGCCGGATGATTTTGAACCGCTGTCAGTCGACCGCTTCTTGGCAGGTGCACTGCAGCCCGCAGCGTGGTACCTGCGTGCCCAGCGCTTTCGCCGGGTGTACCGCGACAAGGTGAACGCCTTGTTCAAAGATTGGGACGTGTTGTTGGCCCCAGCCACCCCAGTCGCCGCCCCGATCATTGGTACTGAATGGCTGGACATCAACGGGCAGCAGCAGCCCTGCCGCCCGGCCATGGGTCTGCTGACGCAACCGATTTCATTTGCTGGCTGCCCGGTCGTGGCAGCACCCCTGTGGCCCGATGGCACGGGTGGCTTGCCCATAGGCGTGCAAATCATTGCTGCCCCGTGGCGCGAAGACCTAGCCCTGCGGGCGGGCTACGTGCTGCAACAGGCTGGTGTGTCCCATACCCGGTCGGTGTCTTTTTAAGCGAGTGCGTCAACATGCAAATCAATATCCCCGAGGTATGGGCCGAAGTCGAGGCCCAATCCAACCGCTACGAAGCAGCGCTGGTGAGCAATGACGTAGCGGTGCTGGATGAACTGTTCTGGTCTAGCTCACACACCCTGCGCTATGGCGTGACCGAAAACCTGTACGGCTACGACGCCATTTGCGCCTTCCGCGCGGCACGCCCGGCACAGGGCGTGGCGCGGACGGTGCTCAAAAACGTGATCACTACGTATGGCCGGGACACTGCCACCGTCAACATCGAATTTCAGCGCACGGGTAGCGACAAGACTGGGCGGCAGAGCCAGACCTGGATGCGTACTGAGGCGGGGTGGCGGGTGGTGGCTGCGCATGTGAGTTTGCTGTGAAAAGCTTAATGCACACGGTCGCCGCAGCAGTGCCATCTCGTGTATTCGCCCGCAGCAGGGCTGGGGCAAACGCCGCCGTTCGTGTCCCCCGCAGAGGGCAAGCCCTCTGCTCCTCCTTGACCTCACTTTGGCACTTACCCCAGCCCTGTTGCTCGAGAGCCTTGTCCGCATTGCCTTGGTTCGAGACACACCCCGCCGCGCAGTATCAGTCGGGTAGCGCGTTTTGCGCAGGTCAAGGAGGAGCCCGCAGGCGAATGCCGGAGGGCGGGGGACACGGAGCAAAACGTGCTACCCGACTCATACCAAAGTCACTTAGGCACGCAAATTGCATCCTGTCTTGGATACAAGATCCAGCCAACCAAAAAGCACCATCTTGATGCATTCCTTTCACAGTTCAACCCATCGGAGAAATGACCATGTGCGCTCAACCAGTTAATCGTCGTGACACCCTGAAAACCTTGGCCGCCATGGGCGCGGTTGGAACCCTGGGTGCCTGGAGTCCCTCTGCATTTGCACAAAAGCCCATCACCGTGGGCGTCATCTACGTGGGGCCACGAGACGACTATGGCTACAACCAGGCGCAGGCCCAGGCCGCTGCCGAAATTAAGAAAATGCCCGGTGTGAAAGTGGTGGAAGAAGAAAACGTGCCCGAGACCGCCGCCGTACAAAAAACCATGACCGGCATGATTGTCCAAGACGGTGCAAGCCTGGTCATCCCCACGTCATATGGCTACTTCGATCCGCACATTCTGGCCTTGGCCCCCAAGAACCCTGATGTGCGCTTTGCACATTGCGGCGGTTTGTGGACCGAAGGCAAGCACCCAAAAAATGTGGGCAGCTTCTTTGGCTATATCGATGAGTGCCAGTACCTCAATGGCGTGATTGCTGGTCACATGAGCAAGAGCGGCAAGATTGGTTTTGTAGCCGCCAAGCCCATCCCGCAGGTGCTGCGCAATATCAATGCGTTTCTGATGGGTGCGCGCTCGGTCAAGCCCGGCATCACCTGCAGCGTCATCTTTACCGGTGAGTGGTCCATGGCCATTAAAGAAGCCGAGGCGACCAACAGCCTGGCCGACCAAGGCGTGGATGTATTCACCATGCACGTAGACGGCCCCAAGGTCATCGTCGAAACCGCGGCCAAGCGCGGCAAGATGGTTTGCGGCTACCACGCAAGCCAAGCCAAGCTGGCCCCCAGCGCCTACCTGACCGGTGCCGAGTGGAACTGGACCACCGCATACAAAACCATCATCGAAGCCGCACAAACCGGCAAGCCGCACCCCAACTTCCTGCGCGGTGGTTTGAAAGACGGCTACGTCAAGATGTCGCCCTACGGCTCCATGGTGACTGACGCGGCCAAGAAAGACGCAGATGCCATCAAGGCCAAGATGATGACCGGCAGCTTCGACATCTTCAAGGGCCCGCTAAAGGACAACAAGGGCAACGTGGTCATTGCCGCCGGCAAGAGCTTCAAGCAGACTGCCATCGAACTCGAAGGCATGAACTACCTGGTTGAAGGCGTCATCGGCAGTATCTGATTGCTCTCCATATGAACCGCGACACCCTCAACGACATCGGCCTGCCCATTGCTGCCATCGTGGCGGCGCTGGGTGTGTTTGGTGTCTTCGTTAGCTTTGCCGGGGTCAACCCGGTGGACGTATGGGTGCTGCTGTTCAGGGGCGCGTTTGGGGATTGGTTTTCGTGGCAGAACACGTTGCAACGCGCGGCACCATTGATGCTGACGGCGCTGTGCGTGGCGGTACCGGCGCGCGCCGGGCTGGTGGTAATTGGGGGTGAGGGGGCACTGGTGCTGGGCGGGCTGGCGGGGGCTGCGGCCGCCCACAGCCTGCCCTTGCCCAGTGGCGTCGTCGGCTCGGCTATGGTGTGTGCGGCGGGTGCATTGATGGGTGCGCTGTGGGTGGGCTTGGCTGGGTGGCTGCGCCAGTACCGCGGCATCAATGAAACCATTAGCAGCTTGCTGCTGGCGTACATCGCTATTGGCATCTTCAAACACTTGGTGGAAGGCCCGCTGCGCGATCCGGCCAGCTTGAACAAGCCCTCCACCCACAGCCTGCCTGAGAGTCTGGCCATTGGCGGCATTGGCGGTTCTGATGTCCATTGGGGATTGGTGTTGGGTGTTGCGGCTTGTGTGGGCTTGGCCATTTGGATGCGCTGGACGGCATCAGGATTTTCCGTGCGGGTGGTCGGTGGCAACCCGCGCGCGGCGCAGTTGGTAGGGCTTCCCGCCTCGCGTTTGATCATCACGGCCTGTGCCATTGGTGGCGCGTGTGCCGGGCTGGCAGGGGCAGTTGAAGTGGCGGCGGTGCACACCAATGCCAATGTCTCATTGATTGCGTTTTACGGCTACACCGGCATTCTGGTGTCCTTCATCGCGCGGCACCATCCGCTGGCCATCATTCCCGTGGCAATTCTGTTTGGTGGCTTTGGTGCTGCTGGCAGTATGTTGCAGCGGCGTCTGGGCCTGCCGGATGCGTCGGTCCTGGTGTTGCAGGGCATCGCGTTCGTATTGATTCTGGCCAGCGAGGCCTTGCGCGATGTTGACTGGAAGACCGTGCTGCGCCTGCCGCAGCGTCCACCAGAGACCGGGCCCAACAACGTAGTCGTCGGAGGGAACACGCCATGACCGCTGACCAATGGCTTGCTCTGTTCGCCGGTATTTTGGGCGGCGTGCTGCGTGTAGGTACCCCTTTCTTGTTTGTCAGTCTGGGCGAGTGCCTCACTGAAAAATCAGGCCGCATCAATCTGGGGCTGGAGGGCGTGCTGGTGCTCTCAGCCATGACCGCGTTTGGCGCGGCCTACCTCAGTGGGTCGCCATGGATGGGTGTGTTGGCGGGTGCGGTGGCCGGGGGGCTACTGGCTGCACTGCACGGCGCTTTGTGTTCCTTGGCGCGGGTCAATGATGTAGCCACTGGCATTGCGCTGATGCTGCTCGGTACCGGCTTGGCCTTTTACTGGGGCAAGCCATTGATACAACCTCAGGCACCGCAAATACCGGCAATTGAATTGGGTTGGTGGAGCGATTCCCCCGTGTTGCGCTCGGCACTGGCCGTCAACATGCTGCTGCCCTTGGGCTTGCTGATTGCGGGCATTTTGTACTGGGCCTTCAAGCGCACCCGCTACGGCTTGCTGGTGCGCATGGCGGGTGATTCGGCCCACGCTGCGCGGGCGCTGGGTTATTCGGTGGTGGGTATTCGCATTGTGGCTACCACTTTGGGCGGCATGGTGGCAGGTCTGGGCGGTGCATCGCTCACGCTGTTCTATCCCGGTAGCTGGAATGAAGGCATCTCCAGCGGCCAGGGTCTCATCGCCGTGGCGCTGGTGATCTTTGCACGCTGGAGCCCGTTGCGCTGCATCGGTGCTGCGGCACTGTTTGGCGGCGCAGGGGCGCTGGGGCCCGCATTGCAATCGGCGGGTATTGGTTGGGGCTACCACCTGTTCAACACTTTGCCCTATGCGCTCACGCTATTGATTCTGGTGTTTACCTGCAAGCCCGGCACCGTGGCGCAGGGCAGCCCGGGTGAGTTGACTGCCACACGCTAAAGGGTGGCTTCGATGATCGGCACTTTTATGGAGCAAGACACATGAGCGGCTTAGGTGGCTTGAACAAATCCAAACATGGCGTGGTCATGGGGTTGGTGCAACTGCAATTGCCCGTAGTCAAAACGCCCGTAGACTTGGCGGCACAAACCCAGCGCATTTGCGACATGGTGGCCAAGGCCCGGCGCAACCAGGGCACCATGGACCTGGTGGTGTTTCCCGAGTATTCGCTGCATGGCCTGTCTATGGACACCAACCCGGCCATCATGTGCACGCTGGATGGGCCTGAGGTAGCTGCCTTCAAAGCCGCGTGTGTGGACAACCATATCTGGGGCTGCTTCTCCATCATGGAGTACAACCCCGGCGGCAACCCCTACAACAGCGGCCTCATCATTGATGACCAAGGCAGCATCGCGCTGTACTACCGCAAGCTGCACCCCTGGGTACCGGTGGAGCCGTGGGAGCCAGGCAACCTGGGTGTGCCGGTGTGCAAAGGCCCCAATGGCAGCACCCTGTCGCTCATCATTTGCCACGACGGCATGTTCCCCGAGATGGCACGTGAAGCGGCCTACAAAGGGGCCGAGATCATCATCCGCACTGCCGGTTACACCGCGCCCATTCGCCATGCCTGGCACATCACCAACCAGGCCAACGCCTTCCAGAACCTGGCCTACACCGCCAACGTGTGTATGTGCGGCAGCGACGGCAGCTTTGACTCCATGGGCGAAGGCATGTTTTGCAACTTCGACGGGACGGTGCTGGTGCAAGGCGGCGGCCGTGTCGACGAGATCATCACCGCCGAGTTGCGGCCCGACCTGGTACGCGAGGCCCGCAGCGGCTGGGGCGTGGAGAACAACATTTACCAGCTCTACCACCGAGGCTATGTGGCGGTGAAAGGCGGCGCGCAAGACTGCCCCTACACCTACATGCACGACATGGCCGCTGGCCGCTACCAGTTGCCCTGGAAGGTAGACGTAACCGATGGCACGCCCTGTGGTTTTGCGCCGCCCACGCGCAGCTACATCGGCCCCGAAGCGCACCCGCTGGTGCCCGACGCTGCCGCACTGCCAATGCAAAAGGTGGCATAAGTGGCCAAGACTATTCAAGCCAACCCCTACGCCTGGCCTTGGAATGGCGATCTGCGCCCCGACAACACCGCGCTCTTGGTCATCGACATGCAGACCGACTTTTGCGGTGTGGGCGGCTATGTAGACAAAATGGGTTACGACATCTCGCTCACCCGCGCCCCCATAGAGCCGCTAAAGGTGCTGATGGCCGCCATGCGCAAAGGCGGCTACGCGGTTATGCATACGCGTGAAGGGCACCGGCCCGACCTGTCGGACCTGCCAGCCAACAAGCGCTGGCGCTCGCGGCAAATTGGTACCAACGGCGTGGGTATTGGCGATGCGGGCCCCTGCGGCCGCATCCTGGTGCGCGGCGAGCCGGGCTGGGAGCTGATCCCCGAGTTGGCACCCCTGCCGGGCGAAGTGATCATCGACAAGCCGGGCAAAGGCTCGTTCTACGCGACCGACCTTGACATGGTGCTGCGCACGCGCGGCATTACCAACCTGCTGCTAGCCGGTATCACCACCGACGTGTGCGTGCACGCCACCATGCGCGACGCCAATGACCGTGGCTATGAATGCCTGCTGCTGTCGGACTGCACCGCCGCCACCGACCACGGCAACCACCTGGCCGCGCTGAAGATGATCACCATGCAAGGCGGTGTGTTTGGCGCACACGCGCCGTCTACAGCCGTCTTGCAAGCGCTGGCCAACGCTTAGCACTCCATGGACAGCACCCCATGAGCGCAGACCTGATTCCCCCACCCAAACCAGCCACCGGCGCGCTGGCGCTGGAGACCTACCAGCTGACCAAGCGCTTTGGCGCATTCACCGCCATGGACCAGGTCACCATGAAAGTAGAGCCCGGTACCGTGCACGCACTGCTGGGTGAAAACGGCGCGGGCAAAAGCACGCTGGTCAAATGCGTGGCGGGTTTTCAGCAGGCCGAAGAGGGCAGCATCCTGATTGATGGGCGCGAGCAATCCATTGCCAACCCCATCGTGGCCCGTGCGCTGGGCATTGGCATGGTGTACCAGCACTTCACATTGGCACCCGGCATGACCGTGGCCGAGAACCTGCTGCTGGCCGCCAATGAAGTCCCGCTGGTCATTGACTGGCGCGCCAAGCGCGCCGAGCTGCAAGCCTTCTTGGCCACCACACCGTTCAGCTTGGACCTGGATGCCTGCCCCAGCGAACTGGCCGCAGGCGAGAAGCAAAAGTTGGAATTGCTCAAGCAGCTGTACCTCAAACCCCGCTTGCTGATTCTGGACGAGCCCACCTCGGTGTTGACACCGCAAGAGGCTGACGAAGTGCTGGGCCATGTGCGTGCCTTTGCCCGCAGCGGCCAGTGCACGGTCATCATCATCACGCACAAGTTCCGCGAGGTCATGGCCTATGCAGACTCCGTGACCGTGCTGCGCCGTGGCCGCGCCGTGCACCATTGCAAGGTGGCCGACACCACACCCGCGCTGCTGGCTCAGGCCATGATGGGTGAAGGGGCCGCAGACACTGCTGCAGCAGATGGTTTGGAGCAAAATGAGGCTCTATCCCTCGTAGAACATGCGCAAGCAGCTACGCATTTGATAGCAACCGAAGGGGCCGCACATGTTGCAGGCGGCCCGCCGCTGGCCAAGGCTGTGCTGCAGGTTAGCGCGCTGACGGCCTTGGGCGACCGCGGCACGCTGGCATTGCACGGAGTGGACCTGACGGTTAACGCTGGAGAAATTTTGGGTGTAGCAGGTGTCTCGGGCAATGGCCAGCGCGAGCTGGTCGAGGCCCTGGTGGGCCAGCGGCCCCGCCTCGGTGGCCAGGTGCAGGTGATGGGCGAGCCCTACAACGCCGCACGCGCAGAAAACCACCGCCTCAAGGTGCGCAGCCTGCCCGAAGAACCCTTGCGTAGCGCCTGTGTGGCCAACTTGAGCGTGGCCGAGAACATGGCCCTGCGCGATTTTGACCAGCCGCCGCTGCTGCGCGGTGGTGTGCTGCGGTTCTCTGCCTGGCGCGCGCGCGCGCGCAGCTGGATCGCCGAATACGGCATCAAAACCCGGGGCGAGGGCGCGCCTATTGGCAGCCTGTCAGGCGGCAATGTGCAGCGTGCCGTGCTGGCGCGTGAGCTGGCCGGGGACATCAATGTGCTGATAGCTGCCAACCCTGTGTTTGGGCTGGACTTTGCCGCCGTGCGTGAGATCCACACCCGCCTGCGCCAGGTGCGAAAGCAGGGTGCCGGTGTGCTGCTCATCAGCGAAGACCTGGACGAGCTGCTGGAGCTATCGGACCGCATTGTGGTCATGAGCGAAGGCCGCATCGTCTTTGAAACCACGGCTGCACAGGCCGACCGCACCGTGCTGGGCGCCCACATGGGTGGTGGCCATGGATAAGGCTCCCGCCCGAAGCGCCTGCGGCGCCTCCCCCTCAAGGGGGCAACACCAGCAGCCCGGCGAAGCCGGTTCTGCGGTGTTCCTGGTAGGGGACATCTCGCGCCCATATTGAAAGTCATCACTATCATGCAGATTCAAGCCAAACCTTTCCCTTTCGAGTTTGACGTGGCCAGCACCGCGCTGGTCATCATCGACATGCAGCGCGACTTTGTAGAGCCGGGTGGCTTTGGCGCGTCGCTGGGTAACGATGTGTCCTTGCTCACCGCCATCGTGCCCGCCTGCCAGGCAGCATTGCACGCCTGGCGCGCGGCTGGTGGCTTGGTGGTGCATACCCGTGAGGCACACCGTGCTGATTTGTCTGACTGCCCGCCCGCCAAGCGCAACCGGGGCAACCCCAGCCTGCGCATTGGCGACGTAGGGCCGATGGGCCGCGTGCTGGTGACGGGTGAGCCAGGCAACCAGATCATCGCTGAGCTGGCCCCGGTGGACGGTGAAATCGTGATCGACAAGCCGGGCAAGGGCGCTTTCTACGGCACGCTGTTGCAGACCATGCTGGCGCAGCGGCACATCACGCACTTGCTGTTCATGGGTGTCACCACCGAGGTGTGTGTGCAAACCTCCATGCGCGAAGCCAATGACCGTGGCTATGACGCGCTGCTGCTGACCGATTGCACCGAGAGCTATTTCCCAGAGTTCAAAGCCGCCACCATTGAGATGACCCACGCACAGGGCGGCATTGTGGGCTGGACAGCGCCCAGCGCCGCGTTGCTGGCCGCACTGCGCAGCTAGCACGCACCGCGAACGCTGGTAGAGTCTCCCCTTCATGCGAACCGCGAAAGTATCTCCCCCCAAAGCCGCGAAAAAGGCAACACCCAAGCCAGTGCCCGCCGAGCGGCACTCCCGCGTTGACGAGGTTTACGAGCAACTCAAGCGCGACATTGCCGACTTCAAGCTGGTGCCCGGCGACCGGTTTACCGAGAACTCGGTAACCGAGCGGTTGGATGTGTCCCGCACACCCGTGCGCCAGGCACTGGCCAAGCTGCAACAAGAAGGCTATGTGGAAGTGCTGTTCCGTAGCGGCTGGCGGGTGCTGCCGTTTGACTTTGCCAAGTTTGAGCAGCTCTACGACCTGCGCATGGTGCTCGAGACCACCGCCGCCCACCGCCTGTGCGAAGAGGGTGCCCGCAGCCCCAACCCGATCAACCGCGTCTTGCTCGATGAACTGATGGCCCTGTGGCTAGTGCCCGCATCCAAGCGCAGCAGCGATACCGTGCAAGTGAGCCAGTGGGACGAAGATTTTCACTGCGCACTGGTCACCGCCGCCGGTAACCCCGAGATGGCCCGCGTGCACCGCGACGTGACCGACCGCATCCGCATCATTCGCCGGCTGGATTTCACCAAACAGGCCCGCATAGACGCCACCTACGAAGAGCACGGCAAGATTCTCAAAGCCATCCGCGCCCAACGCGGCGACCAAGCCGCCCTGCTGCTGCGCGCTCATATCGAAACCAGCCAGGCCGAGGTGCGCAAGATCACGCTGCACCAAGTGCATTTGGCGCGGCAAGCGGCTTGAGCTTTCGGCGTGGGGGTCTGCTCAAAACCGCGCGGTCAGCGTCACTCTCAGACTCCGCGGCTCCACCGGGTGGAAGTGGCGGTCTGCCACACCTTCGGCAGGCTCGCCGGGCAAACGCGAGGTGTAGTAGTAGTCGATGTCGCTGGCCTTGCTGTCAAACAGGTTAAACACATCTAGTGCTAACTTGGTCTTGGCGTTGATCTGGTAGCCCAGCCGCAGATAAGCCAGTGTGGTGGCTTCGGAGCGTTGGCTGTTGTCCTCAATCAAGGGGCGCGGACCAAAGTAGCGCAACTGGAACTGGCCCGACCAGGGGCCGCGGTCACTCACCACGGCTCCCAATGAGACCACCGTTTCCACCGAGCCAGGAATGCTGCGCCCGGCGTTGGGCGCGTCACCCTGCGGTGTGGTGAACTCCGCCTGGGAGAAGGCCAGGTCGGCATCCAGCAGCAGCCACGGCGTGGCGCGGTAGTGGTTGTTGAACTCCAGCCCCCAGCGACGGCTGGCGCCGCTGGCTCCGGTGTCACCGGCGTCGCCCGCGAATACCAACTCCGAGCCGATGTTGAGTTGCCACAGGGCCAGCGAGCTTTGCAGGCCGGGGATGACTTCCGTGCGCAGCCCTAACTCGCTGCCAGAAGTACGCACCAGGGCAGGTGAGGGATCAATTGGCGTGCCTTCCTTGGGTGACAGGCGGGCGGTCACGCCGCGCGCATCGTTGCTGTGAAAGCCGCTGCCCATGTTCACAAAATATTCGGTCTTGTTCCATGGGCCCAGGATGACAGAGAGCTTGGGGCTTGTCAGGTCGGCCGATTGCTGGCCTGAGTTGTCGGCAATAGAGGTGCGCACATCCACATCCAGCCTGTCGTGGCGCACACCCAGCAGGGTACGAAACGTGGGTGTCCATGCTGTGGAGTTTTCCGCATACAGGCCCAGCAGGCTCTGGCGCACCTGGCTCTCCTGCACTGTGGCCGTGCGCTGCCCAGCCAGGCCCTGGTACAGCCCCACGGGGTCGAGTCGGTCCATACGCACGCTGGTGCCGATAGTGGTGGTGCTGTCGTACCGGCCAAAGGGCGTGGCAAAGGACTGGCTGGCACCCCCGCCAAATACCTGCCGGCTCTCAGCTTGCACAAACTGGTCGGCGTTGACCGGTGGCTCGCCCTGGTCCAAGTTATAGGTGAAGTTGGACACCAGGTTGAGCCGCGACGCAATGGCATAGGCGTTGGCTTTAAGGAGGCCTGTGTCCGTCTTGCGCTCGGTCTGAAACGACAGGCTAGTGCGCTCGGTGGTGCCGCCATCGGTGGGGTCCAGCGCGCCAAATCGGCCCACCAAGCCCTGGTCGACCGCGCGCTGTGGAATCTGGTCGGTGGAATGCCATGCAGCGCTATAAGCCATGGCGGTGATGCTGGTGCGGCTGGAGTCGGTGGTAGTGCTGTAGCGCAGCACGCCGTTGGTCCGGTGAAAGCCCTCGGGCAGCGTCCACGGGCCATTGTTCGCAGCGGCTTCTAGCGCGTACAGCAACTTGCCGTCTTGCCACGGTACAGACTGCGTTAGCAGCGCGCGGGCATAGCGGTTGTCACCCAACGTGAGCGAGGCGATGCCGTCTGGCAAACCGTCAAACAACCCCAGGCGCGCCACCCCGGCCGAGCTGAAATCACCCTCGTCGGCAAAATACGGCCCCTTTTTGTAACTTATGCGGTTAACCAGCTCGGGGATGAGCCAGTTCAGGTCGCTATAGCCATGGCCGTGGGCGTGGGTGGGCATGTTGACGGGCATGCCGTCTACAAAGGTGGCGAAGTCTGTGCCGTGGTCTAGGTTGAAGCCGCGCAGGAAATACTGGTTGGCTTTGCCGTCGCCACTGTGCTGGGTGACGATGACACCGGGCACAAACTCCAGCACCTCGGCCGGGCGTAGCGTGGGGCGGTTTTCGATCAGCTTGGCGGTGACCACGCCCTGGCTGGCGGCGTCGGAGGAACCCACGGCATTGTCATAGGTGCCCTGAACAACAACGGGTGCCAACTGCGGCGCTTGTTGCGCAAAGGCGGTGCCCATGGTGCAGACGGTGCACGCCAGGCAGGCCTGTGCGATGGCACTGCGGCCACGCGGGAGAGGGGAGTGAGTTTTCACAATGAAATCCTGAAGAATGGGGTGGATGCGTGTTGGCAAAGGCGGCACGCAGTGTTGCCACGAGATGACGTGGCAGCACTGCAGGGCCAACTACAGAGGCAGAGACAGAAATGGCATGCCGTGGCGCAGCGCGGTAGCATTACCGCGCTTCCAGGCGTGGACGTGCCTTAGCAGGCTGGCGGGCGCAGCAGCGGGGCAACGCTGCGCGACTTAAAGGTAGCAAAGCGGTCCACAGGCCAGGGCCCCCGCTCAGCTGCTACCGCCAACACCACTAGCGCCCTGCTGGGTGTGGCCACGGCCGTTAGCAAGACCATCCCTGTTGTGGTGGCGTTGTCGGCAGCATCAGCCGCGCCATCTATTGATTCCACACTGGGGTCACCCGCCGCATGGTGGTGGCGCTCCAGGTCGCCGTGGGTGTGCGGCACGTCAGTTGCCATGTGTAGGGGCAATGCACCGTGCCCCCAGCGCTGTTGCTGCCGCCAGCGGTTGAGCCAATCACTGGCCAGACTGGCGGTAACCGACGCCAGCGTAGACGGGCCTTGTACCGTCGCCTGATCATGCCGGTGTAAGGAGCCCAGCGCCTGCTGCCGTGTCACAGTTAAGCCCATCAGCGCCAGGGCGAGCAGCAACAGCCACAGCAAACTCTGTGTGCCGACGCTGTGCATGGCGCGCGGTGGGGTCATGGGGTGGATGTGGGTTTGGGTTTAGAAAGCAGGCTCCATCATGGCACAGGCGAATGGAGGTCCATCGCATTCGTTGCGACCAAATATTGTCAGTATTCTGTACATGTATAGAATACTGGTCATGAACTCAGCCAGTCAAAGCATAGGCGCAGCCCTGCGTTCCGCCCGCATTTCCAAGTCCCTGTCGCAGCAGGCACTGGCTGAAGCGGTCGGCATTAGCCGCACCACGCTCATCCAGATCGAAAAGGGCAAAGACGCCCAAATGTCCAACGTGGAAATGACAGCGCAGGCGCTGGGTGTCGAGTTCGGCATCCTGCATGAGTCCGCGCAGATGGCGCGGCGTCGAACGGCGCGCGTAGAACACCAGGCCAAGCTTGCGGCATCACGTGAAAAGCATTTGAAGATTGCGGTGCAATTTGCGCTGGGTGGCGCACAGGCCGCACGGTTGAAGACCGACGCACTGCGCATGGTCCAGCTTTGGAAAGACAAACAACTGTGCAGCCCGGTCTACATCGATCGTTGGCAAGCCATCTTGCATGCCGAGCCTGCGCAAATTGCCCAAAGCCTGCTGGCAATGGACGACGCGTGGGGCCCTGCCCTGCGCCAGAACACGCCGTTTGCGGTGGTCATGCCATGAAGATCGAAGACATAGACCTGCTGTTTGGTCAGATACGCGATGCCAGTGGTTTAGATGAGTTTGTAGTGATCGGCAGCCTGTCCGCATTGGGCTTGGTTGGTGACGACCTGCCGCCGCGCATGACCTGGTCTATGGAGGTGGACGCCTACCCCGAACGCGACCCAAAACGTGCCCAAGAATTCTCTGCACGGTTTGGTGAAAACAGCAAATTCCACCAAGCGCATGGCTACTACTTTGACGCCGTAAGCCCCGACCTGCCCACCCTGCCCGAAGGCTGGGCGCAGCGCATGCTGCGGCAGGTATTGCCCTGTGGAGTGAAGGTGAAATATCTAGAACCCAATGACTGCGCAGTCTCCAAATATGCACGCTCGGAACCCAAGGACAGGGAATGGATACGCGCTGGTATAGAAGCAGGCATCTTGTCCCTGCCCACCATCGAGTACCGCATGCGGGAAACGCGGTTTATGGATGATGCGGAGCACGCCATGGCCAAAACGTCTGTGGCCGAGGACAAGGTTTGGTTTCAGGGGTTGCGGGGTAGGGGCGGCGTGTTGTGAAATATTGCGTCATTGGTGCGTGCGGCGGCTGTTGCGGGTCCATCAGGGGTTGAAACGTATTTCTGTTTTAGACGCATGGCTGTAGTAGCGATTTGCGATCTGGTTACTCCTAACCGGTCACTGGAAACCGGGGATCGACGGACCGCTATGGGGTCAGCCCTTCGTCAAACGGAGCACCCGCCACGGGCTGGAAGCGGACAGTCAATAGCGAAATGGCGATTCACGCTTTCGCGGCAAATGTGATGCTCAAAAATGCCAACCGAAGGAAATCTCATTGAACGTTTGTAAGGGACATGATGGGGGCTCCCTATTTTTGAGTGAACATGCTTGAGAACGCCAACTCTTCCTTGAGCGGCAAATTTATACCCGTTTTTGGGTCGGCCTGAGGGAAATCCTCTGGGCAGCGCATTCCAGATGGAGCTGCAAGTAATGTCTTGTCACGATCAAACTTGCTGTATCCAAAAGTTGTATATGTAGCGGCAATCTTTGAATTGCGCAGGTCAATCACTTCGTTTAAAGTGGCGGACATGCGAAGCTCGTCCTTCAGGACTTCGTGGTGCCATCGATATTCGTAGATCACCGGCTTGCTCATATCCGCTGGCTGCTGCGCCAAGCCATCATCGCCGACCTTGAGTTTGGGCACTCGGTAAACGTCATACCACTGACCATCCTTCTCATTGCGGTACCGCACGAACGCAACTTCAGGATAGATAGCAGGCATGCCTGTATCCTGCATTCGCCCACGACCGACTGTCCAACCTACATTGCGCTCTAGCGGCTGGTAGACGCGAACACCACTATCTCTCGCACATATTTCTTTGAACCGGTAATAGCCACGTATATTGCTGGCAAAGAACAATGTGATGACCAAAACGAGGCCTATTGGCCAGATCAGTATTGTGAGAAGTTTCTTTAGATTCGGGTTCATGGCGTTTTCAACGGTTTCAGTCACCGATTCGTTTAGAAGGTGCCGACTGCGGCGCCTGCCAAGTTAGATGATGACGTATGTCCGCAATCGCGGCAAACACGAGGTACACGAATGCCCGCTGGCAGACGGCTCGCTGAACTTCCCGTAACCTACCGTACGTGGCCGGCTGGTTACGCCCCCGAACGGAAGTCTGCGTGCTCTTGTCACCTTTCGCATTTCTACAAAGTTACTCACGGGTTTGGGGTTGGGGTCCGCGCCGATTTCTGGGCATTTGACAGTATGAGGCGCGGGCCCCAACCCCAAACCCCGCCACCAATGGCAGCAACCGCCCCTAGCCGCCCATCAATTCAACGCCATACTCAACTTGCGTCGATACGCCGCCACCAGCTGCGCCTGTGGGTCCAACACCGCAGCAGACTTGCCCGCAATCTCAATACCACTGGCAGTTTTGCCACTCGCCATCGGATCAACCTTGGGCTTCGGCGGGGTCAGCAGTTCCAGGATGGCGACATAGGTTTTGCGTGGCACGGCGTTGCCCCAGGCTTTGTCGCGCATGATGATTTCCAGCAGCTCGTCCATAGACGCAGTCCAGTCGCCGCTGACCATCAGCACGCGGGCCTTGGCCAGGCGGGTGTCGAAGTCGCGTTTGTCGGTGGCAATCAGCTCGTCAAACTGCGCAACCGTCCAGGTACCGCGGTCGTCGGCCATCACAAATTTGATGGCGTCCAGAAACTGGCCTAGCGCTTCAAATCGCAGTTGGCGCGGTATCTCGGCCAGCGCGGGGGCCAGTGCGGCCTCAGCGTCGTCGAGCATGTCGTTCTCGATCAGCAGCTTCACATAGTCGTAGCGGGCGTCGTCGTTGCCGGGGTTCACGGTGAGTGCAGAGTGCAGCTTGTGCAGTGCGGCCTGGGGGTCGCCCGCGTCGATGAGGGCCTGCGCGTCGTCGATGTCGGCCTCGGCTTCCAGTGCGTCGGCAGAGGGAACGTGTTTGTCCAAAAAGGCTTTGATTTCGCCCTCGGTCTTGGCACCCATAAAGCCGTCTACGGGCTTGCCGCCCACCATCAGCACGCAGGTGGGGATGCTGCGGATGCCAAAGGCCTGGCTGAGCTCTGGCTGTTCGTCCGAGTCAATTTTCACCAGCTTGAAGCGCCCGTCGTACTCCAGCTCCACCTTTTCCAGGATCGGGCCGATGACCTTGCAAGGGCCGCACCAGGGGGCCCAAAAGTCCACCAACACGGGGACCGTGGTGGACGCGGCAACCACTTCGGTTTCAAAATTTTCTACGGTGACGTTGATCATGGAGCTAGTGTAGTAGTGCCCCCAACGGGGGCGTTTTGCATGGGGGCAGCCCAAAGGCCAAATAGGCTCAGGGCGAAAAAGTAAAATCGGGGACTATTGCCATTTTAAAGATATGAACATTCAAATCGGCGTCGTCATGGGTTCTAGCTCCGACTGGGACACCATGCAGCATGCAGTGCAGATTCTCCAGCAGTTTGGTATCAGTCACGAGTCGCGCGTCGTCTCGGCGCACCGCATGCCAGACGATATGTTTGCCTACGCAGAGGCCGCCGCCGGGCGGGGCTTGCGCGCCATCATTGCGGGGGCCGGGGGTGCCGCCCACCTACCGGGCATGCTGGCGGCCAAAACCACGGTGCCCATTTTGGGCGTGCCGGTGGCCAGCAAGCACTTGTCGGGCGTGGATTCGCTGCACAGCATTGTGCAAATGCCCAAGGGCATACCGGTGGCTACCTTTGCCATTGGCGCGGCGGGTGCGGCCAACGCAGCCCTGTTTGCCGTGGCCATGCTGGCGGCTGACCACCCCACATTGCGTAAAAAGCTGGACGAGTACCGCGCCCACCAGACCGAAGTGGCCCGGGGTATGACCGTTCCCCCGGCTTTATGAGCGAAATCACGCTGGGCGGAAGCGTTGAGACGACGCTGGGCGTCATGGGCGGGGGCCAGCTAGGCCGCATGTTTGTGCAGGCCGCCCAGCAGATGGGTTTCTTCACCGCCGTGCTGGACCCGGACCCGCTGAGCCCGGCCGGGCGCGTGAGCCACCACCATATCCAGACTGCCTATACCGACCCCGCTGGGTTGCAACAGCTGGCGCAGCGCTGCGTGGCGGTAACCACCGAATTTGAAAACGTGCCAGCCGAATCGCTGGCAGCACTGGCGCAAACGCGCACCGTGTCGCCTGCTGCGGACTGTGTGGCCATCTCGCAGGACCGCGCGCGCGAGAAATCGTATTTCGCAAACTGCGGCGTTCCAGTGGCACCCCATGCGGTGATTGAGACTGCGGAGCAGTTGGCGGAGGTGTCTGAGGATTTGTTGCCTGGTATTTTGAAAACTACCAGCATGGGTTACGACGGTAAGGGCCAGGCCCGGGTGGCTGACCGCGCAGCGCTGGCTGCCGCGTGGGGCAACCTCAATCACGTGCCCTGTGTGCTGGAGAAAATGCTGCCCCTGCAACTCGAATGCTCCGTTATCGTGGCGCGCGGCGCAGATGGCACCTGTGTCAACCTGCCCGTGCAGCGAAACTTGCACCGTGACGGCATCCTGGCGGTGACCGAAGTTTATGAAGGAAATCTGCCGTCAGCCCTCGTGGAACGTGCGGTAGCTGCTGCAAAATCTGTAGCAGCTGGGTTGCAATACGTTGGCGTGTTGTGTGTGGAGTTCTTTGTGCTGGAGCCTGATTCTGCCGCCGCCCAGGCGCTGGGCGGGCTGGTGGTGAACGAGATGGCGCCGCGCCCGCACAACAGCGGCCACTACAGCATGGACGCGTGTGATGTGTCGCAGTTTGAGCTGCAAGTGCGCACCCTGGCCGGTCTGCCGCTGACCGAGCCGCGACAGCACAGCCCCAGCATCATGCTTAACCTGTTGGGCGACATTTGGCCCGCAAATGCTAGCGAAGGTGGCACGCCCCCGTGGGCGCAAGTGCTGGCTTTGCCCGGTACCCATTTGCACCTGTATGGCAAAGCCCACGCGAGCAAGGGCCGCAAGATGGGCCACCTGACCGTGACCAGTGCCACCGTGGAGCAGGTGCGCGCCACCGCGTTGCAGGCCGCCAGCATTTTGGGCATTGCGGCGTTTTGAGCCACGCCTTGTACGTTGCGCCACGCCATGATCCTGCCCGCATCTGCTCCTGAATCTATAGCTGCTTGTGCAGATGCCGTGAGGGCGGGTGGTCTGATTGGCCTGCCAACTGAGACGGTCTATGGCCTGGGCGCCGATGCCGACAACGATGCTGCCGTGGCCAAAATATTTGCCGCCAAGGGCCGCCCGGCGGACCACCCGCTCATCGTGCACGTGTCAGCACAAGACGGTGGCACGTCGGGTGCTGCGCACTATGCCGCGCAGGTGCCGCCGTTTGCGCAGCAGCTCATGTCGGCCTTTTGGCCCGGCCCGCTGACGCTGATATTGCCGCGCCGCCCAGGTGTGGGTGCGGCCGCAGCGGGTGGGCAAAATTCCATTGGCCTGCGCTGCCCGGCCCATCCTGCGGCGCAGGCCGTGTTGAAGGCTCTGCGCGGTGATGGCAGCGATGGCGGAAGCGGTGAAGACGACAAGCCCATCGTCTGGGGCATTGCTGCACCCAGCGCCAACCGTTTTGGCCGGGTGAGCCCCACCACAGCAGCCCATGTGGCCAGCGAGCTGGGCCCCGATTTGCTGATACTGGATGGCGGGCCGTGCAATCTGGGCATCGAGTCCACCATCATCGATTGCACCCGTGGCGTGCCTGTGCTGCTGCGCCCGGGCTCCATCAGCCGCCTGCAGGTGGAGCAAGCTTGCGGACAAAAGGCGCTATCAAATGAGGAGCTGCTTGCGCAGAATGTACGAGGGCTAGCTGCCGAAAACACTCCAAAGGCCTCCGGCACGCTGGAGTCGCACTACGCGCCCAACGCCCGCGTGCGCCTGATGGATGCCGCTGCCTTGCAAGCCGCTGTGAATCTGCTGGGCGAGGTGATGGTGCCCGGCGGTGCGTCCGCCAAGCCGACCATTGCTGTGTACGCCCGCGCACCATTGAAAAAGGTTCCCCTGTCCATTTTGCTGCGCCGCATGCCCGACGATGCCGCAGCCACCGCCCAGCAGCTGTTTGCCGTGCTGCGCGGTTTTGACGATGCAGAAGTCAAGCTGATCTGGGTAGAAACTCCGCCTGAAAGCATGGAATGGGAAGGCGTGCGCGACCGATTGCAGCGGGCCAGTGCGCAATAGCCACCGGTACCCGATGCATGGATCGTCGCGTTGGGGGCAGTGAAAATCCGCACCTGAACTTTGAGGCCGTTATGAACATTCCTGAAGACCTACTCGCGTATTGTGAATACGATCCCACGTTTATCCAGCTGCGCGACAAGGCCGAAACCTTGTATACGCAGGTTACCAACGGCAATTTCTTGATCGAAGGGCACGTGTTCCCATGGCGCACGTATCTCATGCGAGAAGTTGTCGAACTGGTGGTGAACGATATTCAGGAAAGCGCCAAGCATTGGCGCGGGCACGCTGTCCAAGGCCTCCAACTTGTGTACCCAGGTTTTGCATCCAATCCCTTTGGCACTGATGCGGTCGTTAGTGGCTTTGCACGCTGTGACGACACCCTGCAGGCCACGGGTGGACTTTTCTCGCACACAGGGCGCCTTGACCTGCAAAATTACTTCGCGGAGATCGATAGCCTGGTGACACATTTCCCGAAGTTACGCAGCGTTATGCAGGACTACATGTGCCATCTGGCTTTGATGTACGTGCACATTGGCATGAGCATTTATGCGCAAAGTGATGACTTCAAATCGCTTTCGCTGGTCTATCCGTTATATGTGTTCGGCAACGCGCATGGCAGTGAACCCGTGCTGATTTTTAAGCGTACTACTCGCGACGCATGATCCGGCGCCGTCAGTGGCCTAGCCGGAACTGCGTGCCCCGAAAGCTGAAGACTGAACTGGTCGGCCGGATCTCCACCAATGTCACATCGGGCGCCGCTTGGCTGCCTTGTGTGAGCACCTGACCATTGACAATCAACAGCCGTTGCGCTGGGTTGTCGGAATAGACAGCCCCGCTGATGGCCATGGCGGGAATTTGTCGGCGTATGTCTTCGGGTAGCTCAGCCAATAGCGGGGCCGTGGTGGGCTGTGTGGCTTTTGTGTTCGGCGCAGCAGCTTTGGTGGTGCTGGCAGCGCGCACCGGCGCGGCGGCTGTTGGTGTTGCGGTTGGCGCAGGCTTGGGCGACGCCAATGAGGTTGTTGCCGCTTTCGATGGCTGTGCAACGCTGGCGCTGTAGGGCGCTGGGGCAATGGGTGGCACGCTATGGGGCTGCGGCTGCGGCAAGGGCAGCGGGCTGGGTGCGGGCGTTGGCAGCGGTACCGGCACCGGGGATGGAGCGGGTACTGGCGTTGCCACAGCAGGTGCACTGGCGATGGGGGTTGGCGGTGGAGGGCCCAGCCACATCCAGCTGGCGAGTGCGGTGGCAGCTATGGCTCCAACCACTGCTGCAATTAGTTTGGTGCGTGGGGCCACGCCTGCTGGTTCAAACGTGTTGCTGACATGGTGCGCGTGCAGGCTCGGGACGTTGCCGCGCGCGCGTTCTGCGTCGGCCTTTTGGAGTGCATCAAGAATGAATGACATGGCCTAGGGAGAAGTGGGGGGTTGCGCTGTGATGAAGCGCGGCTGCTGAATGCCCAGTGCGCTCTCCAGCTGCATGTAGGTCATGGGGCCGGGCTGGCCATCGGCCTTGAGGCCTTGCGCGCGTTGGAAGTCGAGAATGCGGGCCTGCAGGTTGGCGTCCAGCGTCTGGGTTTGCAAGCCTCGTTGCGGAGAAGGTGTTCCATCCAGCAGCGCCAGACCGCGTGCCAATTCTGCAATGGCCGCCCCCGTACTGCCACCACGCGCCACACGCTCATAGCCTGGCGGCGCGCGCCAGTAGGTGGCGAAATCACCTTGCCAGAGTCGACCCAGCGCAATTAAGTTGACGGTGTGCGGGCCCTTGGCTAATTGCAGTGTGGCGTTTTGCTCGGTCATGCCAACCAACACAGCAAACAAGGGTGGTAGACCCTCTGCGTGCAGGGTCAGAATGCCGGGGCGCCCCAGTTGACGCAGCTGCGGCAGGGTTAAGCTCGTTGTGCGGTAACACTGCAACAAAGGGTCGCCACCGGCGGCTGTGCTACAGGGCTGCGTTGGCTCCACCTTGAAACGCCCGTGCGTAGCCAGCGCGTTCCACGCCACATCGGCATCGGTTGTGAGTTGGGACAACAGTGCCTCCAGGCTGTCGATGGCAGGCAGTGGCGGCGGTTTGGCAGACTGTTCAAGCGCTGTTGCCATGGGTGCAGATGCACCGGTGGCACTTGACGCCGGTGGAATCTGTGATGGTCCGGTAGTCAGGACAGGTGATGGAACTGCGCGCTGCGCATGGATGGTGCCGGGTGGGCCATGTTTCTTGGTTTTTTGCCACACGTAGACGCTGTACGCTGCCAATGTCGCGAAGGATAGCAAGGCGATAGCGTTCCACAACCGTGAGCTTATGCGACCGGGGCGCGCTGGCGCGATATTTGGCGAACCAAACACTTCGGTGGCCGCAGCGTCCACCACTTTCGCCGTGACGCGCTCCAGGCCGTTGGCCCAAGCACCCAAGAGCGCGCGCCCGCACAGCAGGTTGATCCGTCGGGGCACGCCGCGTGTCAGCCGGTGAATGTGTTGCAAGGCTTTCTTGTCAAATGGCAGCGGCCCCTTGTGACCCGCCACCGCCAGCCGGTGGGCAATGTAGTGCGTGCTTTCTTCTACATTGAGTGCATCCAGGTGAAAGCGCGCGATTACGCGCTGTGCCAGCTGCTCCAGCCGTGGGCGTGCCAGGCGGGCACGCAACTCGGGTTGGCCAATCAGCACAATTTGTAGCAGCTTGCGCGCACTGGTTTCCAGATTGGTCAGCAGGCGCAATTGCTCCAGCACATCGCTTTGCAGGTTTTGTGCTTCGTCGATGATGAGTACACAGCTGTGTCCGGCAGCATGGCTTTGCAGCAAAAATGCGTTGAGCGCGTCAATGTACGTTTTGACCGTTGGCGCTTGGGTGGATACGGGGGCCAGTGCAATGTGAAACTCTTCACAAATGGACTGCAGTAGTTCAATCACCGTGAGCTTGGGATTGAAGATGTAGGCCACATGGCAGCCTGGCGGGATTTGCTCCAGGAAACAGCGGCAGATGGTGGTCTTGCCGGTGCCAATGTCACCCGTCAACAGTACAAAGCCGCCGCCGGTGCCGCTCGCGCCTTTGTCGGGCCCGGCCACGCCAAAGAGCAGGTGCGCCAAGGCCTCCCGATGGCGCGCACTCATGTAGAGGTAGCGAGGGTCCGGGGCAATGGAGAACGGGTCTTGGTTGAGTCCGAAATGTTGCGAATACATACAGCCGCTAAGCATCGCATAAAAAAAGCAGCCCGGAGGCTGCTTTTAGCGGTTTTGTCCGTACTTCGGCAATTACCAGCCCGCCTTGGTTACCTGCTGGATGATGGATTGGCCGAACAACTGGTGCAAGGCGGGTGTGGGGTGGAACTGGTCCGCAAAGGCATATGTCTTCCACCAGTTGGGCGAAGTTTCTCCCACAGGAATGCTGGCCGACATGCTGGCCGAGTTGCACGCCAATACGGTTTGCGGAAAGTCCAACGCCGCCAGGCCTACGCTGCTGAGGCCGCCGGCAACTTTGGGGCAAGCGGGGGTGTATGTGTTGGTCAGGCCGTACTGGGCCGGTGAAGCGATGATCTTGGCACCTTCGGTATACAAATCCCAAATCTGCACATTGGTACCTGTCAGCCCGGCTGCAAGGCCTGCATTCATGGCTTGTGTCCAGGCACGCACTGCACCCTGTACAGCATCGCGTTGTGCCGAGCCAGCGGCAGCGGCTACTGCACCCAACACAGCTTGGAAGCGTGGCGTGACAGTGATGTCGGTCGTGTTGACGACAACGATTTTGGTGACTCCCTTGGAGACCACGTTGGTTTTCACGGACGTGGCGAGCGCCTGGCCCACCGCCTGCGCATAAGCACCCGCCGCATTGCCCAGGCTGGTAGCCGTGGGGCTGGCACCAATCAAGGCAGATACCGTAGCCGGTGGCAGCAATGTGCTCAACGCGGAGGCAAATGCGCTAATGCCCTCTGGGGTGGTAGCAGCCAGGTACAGGGCGGTCAGCTCGGCAAGGTCATTGCCACCGCCATCAACAATGACGATGTCCGTCGGCGCCAGTGTCGACGAGCCGGTAGCCAGCTGGTAGGTGATGGAAAACGGCACGCTGTTGCCAGCGCTTGCGGTCGTGGCATTGACTAAATTGTTCACACGGGCACTGGCAACCGCATAGCTGGAGCAAGACGTGTTGGGTACGAACGTTGTGCCATTGAAGTTGAAGAACGAGCACAGCTTGCTGATACCAAAATTGGCCGCAACAATTTCTGGAAAGATCTGAAATGGACTGGCTTTGTCCGCACTCTGGATGGTGAATTTGTAGCCAAACGTGCCGCTGTCCACAATACTGTCACCAAACACTTTGACAGAGGTAACCGTCGGTTTGGGTGCCGTGAGTGCAATTTCATACCCGCTGCCGCCACAACCGGCCAAAATTGCTGCACAGCCTGCGGCCACCGTTGCCAATTTCCATAGTTTCATTTGCTTCCCCTGTAAATAGAACGACCGTTCGTTTTGAAACATTGATTGTTGCCCAAAACGTCTTTTGTGCACTATGCGGGTAAACACCGACTGTTAACGCGAACCCAGGTGGTCACTCTGTCGGCAATCAGCGGTACTTCAACTTCATGACCAAAATGGCAGTAGCCAGTGTCAAAGTAATTGCGTTCGCAATGACGATAGGCCAGGCACTGAGTAAAAAACCATACATTAACCACAACACAATGCCCACTACAAAGGCGCTGTACATGGCCAACGAAATGCCGCGAACGTCTTTGGTCTTGAATGTGTGCAGTGCCTGGGGCACAAAGCTGGCGGTGGTGAGGGTGGCGGCGGTGTAGCCGATCCAGTCGATGATTTGCATGGTTGATTATCCGCTGGTCCGTCTTCCGCAAACTACGTAGTCCCAAAGCTCGGCCAGCGTGACCTTGGTTCAATCACACCTAACCCTGTCGGGCTGTTGGCTGCAGGTGCGGATTTAAACAATAGTTGCCCTATCGCGCAGCAGCCCAGTCCACCATCGCATCCACTGCAGGCCGCGCAGCGCGCGCGTTGGGGTGGTTGACGATGGCCACCAGCACATAGTGCTTGCCACTGGTGGTGTGCACATAGCCTGCAACGGCCACCACTTCGTTGAGGCTGCCGGTCTTGAGGTGCGCACTGCCCGTGGCACGCGTCTTGGCGCGGCGCAGGGTGCCGTCTACGCCGGTGATGGGCAGCGAGGACATCAGCTCCGGCATCAGTGGTGATGCGTAGGCGGTTTGCAGCAAGCGGCCCAGTGCCTGGGCGCTGATGCGCTCGTCGCGCGACAGGCCCGATCCGTTTTCCAGCACCGGCAGGTCGGTGGCGTTGATGCGGTCCTTCCACCAACGCAGCACCACGGCGCGGGACGCATCGAATGTGCCCGCCACGGTGGGCACGTCGGCAGACCCGGCCTCGCTGGCGGGGGTAGGCAGCACACGACCCAGGGTCAGGTACACCTGTTGCGCCATCACGTTGTTGCTGTATTTGTTAATGTCACGAATGATTTCGGCCAGCGGGGCAGAGCGCATCTCAAAGACGGGTTTTAGGCCAGCCCGTACGGACCCTGATCGCACGCTGCCAGTGAGCTTGCCACCCATGTCCTGCCACATGCCTTGCACCGCGCGTTCGGCATAGGTCTTGGGGTCGGCATAGGCCACGGCCCACACCTTTTCACCGCAGGTGAACGGGTAGCTGCCAGCAAACCGAATGGCCTTGGGGTCTGCGAAATCAGCCTTGAGCAGGGCACGGTATTCCTCGCATTTGCCCGCTACCAGCGGCACGGTGGCCTGCATCTGCACGCCTGCCAGCGGCGGGTCATATTGCACGCGGGCTGTTGCGCCACTAGGGTCGGGCGTGAAGGTCATGACGACGGACTTGAAGTTGATCAGTAGCGCATCGGGTGACGCGTTGTAGGGCTTGAACGGTTCGCCGTCGAAGCTGGCTGGGTCAGTGGGGGGCACGTCAAAACTGCTGTGCTCCAGCACGATGTCGCCTGCAATGCTGCGTATGCCCAAGCCCTGCACCCGGCGCAGCAGTAGCCACAGGCGCTCGATGACCAGCTTGGGGTCGCCTTGGCCTTGAATCACGAGATTGCCGTGCAGTGTGCCGTCGCGCACTGCGCCATCCATAAAGACCGGTGTGCTCCAGGTGTAGGCCGGGCCTAGTAGCTCCAGCGCAGAAAAAGTGGTCACCAGCTTCATGACCGACGCGGGGTTCATGGCCACATTGGCGCGGTGGCTCACCCGGGGGGTGGCGGCCGCTGCAGTGTCCACCAGCAGCATGGCCACCGAATCGCGGGGAATCTTGGCGCGGGCCAGTGCGGCATCCACTTCGGGCGGGAGGCCTTGTGCATGTGTCAGATGGGCAAAGCTGATCAGGCTGCACGCCAGCAGCAAGTTCAAACAACGGGTGCGAAGTGTCATGCGTCGAATTATCAGCCCTGCCTATCACGTCAGGCAGCACCAGTGCCATCCCCGATAATCACCCCATGCCATCCACCCCGCCCCCCAGTCCGCGTTATGCCCTGTCTCCCAAGGTGGTGGGTTTGGTGGCTGCCGTGGTGACGGTGCTGATCTGGACTTCGTTCATCGTCATCGCACGGGCGTCGGCAGATCCGTCGCGCGGTGGCTTGCTGAACCCGTTTGACATCAATTACGCGCGCATCTGGGGTGCCAGCCTAATCTTGTTGCCCTGGGGCTGGTGGCTCGTGCGCCGCGACCGGCACACACAACCGCAGGCGGGCTCGTTGCTGGGCTTATCGCCTCTGCCGTTGCGGCAAACGCTTTTGGCAGGCATGTTTGGTGGCGGCCTGTATGCCATGTTGGCCTACAGTGGTTTTGTGTTTGCGCCAGCGGCCCACGCCTCGGTGCTCATGCCAGGCAGTTTGCCACTGTGGACGACGCTGTTGGCGGTATTGGTTTTGAAGGACCGCGTGACCCCCGTACGCGCTTTGGGCTTGGCACTTATTGTGGGTGGCGATCTGTTGGTGGGTGGGGCCAGCCTGTTGCATGCGCTCGATGGCAGCGGCGTGTGGCGGGGCGATGGTCTGTTTGTACTGGCATCCATGACATGGGCTTCGTACAGCGTGGTGGTGCGCCGCTTTGCATTGGATGCTGTGCGAGCCACCATTGCGATCACCGCCTTCGCATTTGTCACCTACGTACCTGTCTACACCGTGTTGCTGTTGCTGCATGTGGTGCCGGGCAAAGTTTTTATGGCGCCATGGCAGGACGTGGCCTTTCAGATGTTTTTTCAGGGTGTGGGGTCGGTGGTGATTTCGGGCATTACCTTTACCAAGATGATCCAGCACTATGGCCCGGTGCGCTCCACCATGATCACGGCACTGGTGCCGGGCTTGTCGGCCCTTGCGGCAGCGCTGGTTTTGGGGGAGCCGCTGGTCTGGAACCTGCTGGCTGGGCTGGCGCTGGTGAGTATTGGCATTGTGTTTGGCGTGCGCAAGCCTGCTGCGGTTGCTACTGAATTAGTAGCGCCTTATGCAAGTAATGCGAGGGCTGGAGGCTAATTTGATTATGAAGACCAGGCTGGAAGCATGAATCTATTGGCATTTGATACCGGCACCGAGACGATGTCTATTGCTGTAGCGCGCACCGTCGATGACGTGCCGCAGATTTGGCAACACTCGGCCATTGGCGGCGCACGGGCTTCTACGGATCTCATTCCCGCCATCTTGGCACTGTTGCAGCAAGCCGATCTGCGCCTGGATGCGCTGGATGCCATTTGCTTTGGCAGTGGGCCGGGCTCGTTCACGGGTTTGCGCACCGCCTGCTCGGTAGCGCAGGGCTTGGCTTTTGGCGCGCAAGTGCCTGTGCTGCCGGTTGATTCGTTATTGGCAGTGGCCGAAGAAGCGCGCTACACCGCCTTTGGCGCGCTGGCTGCGGGTGTAGTGACTGCGTTGCTGGATGCCCGCATGGACGAGGTCTATGCCGCGACCTATGCGTTTGATGCTGGCGTGTGGTCTGAAGTGGCGGGCAGCGCATTGGTCATGCCTGAGAAGTTGTCACGTGGTACGGGCGCTGCGTCGGCTTCGTCCGCCCCGTGGCTGCTGGCAGGCAACGTATTTGCGGTCTATGGCGACCGGGTGGCCCAACACGACCAGCACGGTGCAATGGCGCAGCGCATCACGGCGTTGCCAACTGCCGCCGCCATGCTGCGGCTGGCACCACAATTGTTGGATGCTGGCAAAGCGGTGGCCGCAGAACACGCGTTGCCCAGCTATATCCGTGACAAGGTTGCCAAAACCACCGCCGAGCGGATGGCAGAGAAAGCGGCTGCCCATGCATGAACCCCAGGTCGCCGTAGAAGTGCAGTTTGAACCCCTGCTGGCAGAGCATATTGATCGCGTGGTGCAGGTGGAGCAACGTGCCTACGCACACCCGTGGAATCGCACCAACTTTTTGGATGCGCTGCAGTCGGGCTACCAGGCCCAGATGTTGGTGGCCGATGAGATTCTTTTGGGCTATTTTGTGGCCATGCAGGGCGTGGAAGAAGTGCATTTGCTCAACATCACCGTGGCACCCGAGTACCAGGGGCAGGGCTGGTCCCGCGTCATGTTGGATGCGCTGACCCTGTGGGCGCGTGGACAAAAGGCCCTGTGGTTGTGGCTGGAAGTGCGCGTGGGCAATACCCGTGCACTGCACGTCTACGAGGCACATGGCTTTCAGCGTGTCGGCATGCGCAAAGGCTACTATCCGGCTGGCAATGGCCAGCGCGAAGATGCGGCCGTGATGGGATTGAGATTGGATACACCGAAAGCAGACCATGGCACTTGAACCCGACACCCGCCAGCGCGCCATGCTGCAAGAAATGGGTGTGCACGTGTGGCTACCCGAGGCGGAGGCACAGGCCGCAGCATCCCCGCTGGCTTCGCCGAGCACGCCGGTCGCAGCAGCCCCGAGCCGCGCAGCGGCGCAACAGCCCATGGCCCGCGTTGCGCCACTGCCAAGCCAGCCCGCAGCGGACGCAGTAGCACGCATGCCGCACGCCGCAGGCGCAACCCCTGTTGCCACAGTGCGCGCGCCAGCGGGTGAAGCTTTGGCGCTGCGCGCACTGCAGTGGCCTGAGCTGGTGGAGGCCGCTGCCGCGTGCCAAGCCTGCGGCCTGTGTGCCGGGCGCAAGGTGTCGACGCTGTCGGCACCCGATACGGCGGTGCAAGCGGACTGGATGGTGGTGGGCGACCCGCCCGATGAAGACGAAGACCGCCTCGGCCAACCGTTTGTTGAGCAGGCTGGACAATTGCTGGACAACATGCTCAAGGCCGTGGCGGCCAGTCGCCGTGGTCAAGGTCGGCAGGGTGCCTACCTGAGCAATGTCGTCAAGTGCCGCCCACCGCCTGGGCGCTTGCCGCAAGCAGCAGAGCTGGCCCAGTGCGCGCAGTATGTGCAGCGTGAAATGCAACTGGTGCAACCCAAGGTGATTCTGGCCATGGGCCGGTTTGCCGTGCAGTTGCTGTTGGCAGAGCATCCGCAAGACGCTGCTATGCCCTTGGACAAGCAGCGTGGCCGTGTCTACAGCTACCGCGGCACGCCTGTAGTAGTGACATACCACCCCAAAGTGTTGTTGCGCGCCAGTGCCAACAAAGCCAAGGCGTGGGCAGACTTGTGCCTGGCGATGGACTTATTGAATGGACCTGTGCCCCCACGCTCCGCCGCTGAGCGGGTCGCTGCCCCCCGAGGGGGCTAACCCGCCTTGGGGCGGCCCGGCGGCGCGTTGGTTGCCCCTCTCTCTACAATTGACAGCATGAACTTTATTGACCAACTGCGCACTGCCGAGCGCGAAAACGGCTCCTTGTTATGCGTGGGGCTGGACCCCGAGCCAGCGAAGTTTCCCGAGCATTGGCAGGGTGATGCCAGCCGGATTTTTGACTTTTGTGCAGCCATTGTGGACGCGACTGCTGATGTGGCAATGGCGTTCAAACCGCAGATTGCCTATTTCGCAGCCCACCGTGCAGAGACGCAGCTGGAACGTTTGATTGCCCACATGCGCAGCGCCGCTCCCCAAGTTCCGGTGATTCTGGACGCGAAGCGTGGCGACATTGGCAGCACGGCAGAACAATACGCCATTGAAGCGTTTGAGCGCTATGGTGCAGATGCAGTGACCCTGTCCCCATTCATGGGGTTCGATTCGGTCGCTCCGTACTTGAAGTACCACAACAAAGGCGCATTCCTGTTGTGCCGCACTTCCAATCCCGGGGGTGACGATTTGCAGTCACAGCGCTTGGCATCGATCGACGGCCAACCGCTGCTCTATGAACACATTGCGCGTCTGGTGCAAGGCCCATGGAACCTCAATGGCCAGCTCGGTTTGGTGGTGGGTGCAACCTATCCGGCCGAGATAGAGCGAGTGCGCGCACTGGCACCGACTGTGCCCTTGTTGATACCCGGTGTGGGTGCCCAAGGTGGCGACGCGGTGGCGACGGTTAAAGCGGGTTGGCGCAGTGCGGGTGGTGAAACAGTGGCTCCCATCTCGGTAAATTCTTCGCGGGCCATTCTGTATGCATCCAAAGGCTGTGACTTCGCCGACGCCGCGCGACGCGAGGCCTTGCGCACGCGTGAAGTGCTGCGCGCAGCGTGTTACAAGCCGTAACACTTCGCTGTTCCTCTAGCGTTTTCGAGGATAGCTTTTATAGATCCAGACGTTAAGCTTTGGGCATTGTCGTTTTGGATGCAAAAGCTATGCAAGTTACAGAAGAAATTGCCACCGCTGTGGCCCCAGTAGCGGACGAGAGTAGTCCTGTGGTTCATGCAGAAGTTGGTGCAGCCATCGCAGCGTCTGCGTTGTTGGCCGCCTGTGGCGGCGGCGGCGGAACAAGTGCTACGCCCGGAATGGGGATGTTGACGCCTGCGGCCTCGACTTCCTCCACGACTGCAACCACAACGTCCACCACCGGCGCAAGCGCGACTTCGAGTACCAGCACAAGTACAAGTTCCAGTACTAGCACGACGACGACCCCAGTCACTACAACGCCATCGCCCACTCCGACCCCTACGCCAACTCCGTCTCCGTCGCCGACGCCGACGCCGACGCCGACGCCATCGCCCAGCGGATACCAATACGCAACAGCGACGACAGACGAGGCTGCGGTTCGTTTCTTGTTGCAGGCCCAATTTTCAGCGTCTGACAGCGAGATTGCAGCAGTGCGGAACCAGGGGTTTGCACCTTGGCTGTCCGCGCAAATGGCGGCACCGACGACAACGACAGGGTTTGATTGGCTGACAACGCGCGGATACAGCAATTACAGCACGACCACTAATTTCTCGAACAATAATTATCCGAGCGACTACATGATCTGGAATCAGCTCATGACATCGTCAGACGCTGTACGCAAACGTATTGCACTGGCCCTGTCTGAGTTTTTTGTCGTTTCTTCGTCAGGACTCAATTTTAGTTGGCCGAGCCAAGGGGCTGCTGCATGGTGGGATATGTTGGTTTCCAACGCGTTTGGTAATTTCCGTAACCTGTTGCAGGACGTCACCCTCAACCCAGCCATGGGTTACTACCTCAACACCAAAGGCAATCTGAAAGAGAACACGACAACTGGCCGCGCACCCGACGAGAACTATGGCCGCGAAGTGATGCAGTTGTTTACCCTGGGCTTGTACCAGCTTAACAACGATGGCACGGAGAAGCGCGATGGTAATGGCAACAAACTCGAGTCGTATAGCCAAAGTGATATCACCAATATTGCGCGAGTATTTACGGGATGGGACTTTGACAAAACTACAACAGCGAACAAGGTGGACCCGGTAAGCGGGGATGCCTATCCGGAAACCACCTACACCCGGCTGCCTATGCGGCTCAACCCCGCCAACCATTCCACACTGGCGTCCAATTTCTTGGGGGCCACGGTGCCCGCCAACACCGATGGTGTGGCTGCCTTGAAGATAGCGTTAGACACCCTGTTCAACCACCCCAACGTTGGCCCCTTCTTTGGCAAGCAAATGATCCAACGCCTGGTCACGAGCAACCCCAGCCCGGCATATGTGAACCGCGTCGCCAACGCGTTCAACAACAATGGCTCGGGCGTGCGCGGTGATTTGAAAGCCGTCTTCGCCGCAATCTTGCTGGATGATGAGGCTCGCGGCCCTGCGGGGCTGACGCAAAACGGCTTTGGCAAACTGCGCGAACCCATGCTGCGCCTGGTGCAGTGGGGGCGCACATTTGGTATTGCTTCAGCGTATGGGAGTTGGAAGATCGGTGATCTGAGTGATCCGTCAAATCGTTTGGGCCAAAGCCCGTTGCGTTCCCCCAGCGTGTTCAATTTCTTCCGCCCTGGGTATGTCCCACCCAGCACCGCGCTAAGCGCCTCGCTCACGCCGGCCCCCGAGTTTCAACTGGTCAACGAGAGTAGTGTGGGCGGGTACCTCAACTTCATCCAAACCACGATTCGCAATGGCATCTTTGTGAATGGTCCAGACTTGCCTCAAAGCGGAGCAAGCACAGCAAGCAACGGCTACGACATCACAGCTTCGTACACCGCCGAACTAGCCTTGGTAACCGACCCAACAGCCCTGGTGCGGCGCTTGAATCTGCTGCTGTGTGCCGGACAAATGTCTGCAGCCAACCAGACGCTGATCGTCAATGCACTGACGGCAACCACCGTGACCGCTGGCAGCACGGACAGTGTCAAGCGTGACCGCGTGGCGGCTGCCGTTCTGCTGGTGATGGCCTCCAGCGAATACCTCATTCAGAAATAGGAGTAGCCATGCACCCGCTTGACGCTGACAAACACACCCGCCGTGCATTTTTGCGCCGCAGCTCGCAGCTGGCAATGACCGGCGCAGCACTGCCCTTTGCACTGAATCTGGCCGCCATGGGCGAGGCCGCAGCATTTGATGCCACGGACTACAAGGCACTGGTCTGCGTATTCCTCTATGGCGCAAATGATTACGCCAATACCGTGGTCACCTATGACGACGCCAGCTACGACAAATACAGCACCATCCGTGGCGGTGGCGCCGGCCGGACAGCCGGCGGTATTGCCTTGGCTAAGTCTGATTTGACCCCCACCCTGCTGACCCCCACCACGCCACTGGCCGGTGGCCGCCAATACGCGTTCCACCCGGCCATGACTGGCCTGGCCAATCTATTCAACAGCGGCAAGGCCGCTGTACAGCTCAATGTTGGCCCGCTGGTAGTGCCGCTTACCAAGGCCCAATACAGCAGTTCTGACCGCGTCAACTACCCGCTGCCACCCAAGCTCTTCTCGCACAACGACCAACAATCCATCTGGCAATCATCATCACCCGAAGGCTCAACCATCGGTTGGGGTGGCAACATTGGCGATCTGGCTTTGTCCGGTAACAGCACCTCGTTATTTACCTGCATCAACGTGACCGGCAACGCCGTCTTTTTATCCGGGGACAGCGCCTTGTCGTACCAGGTCAGCACCAGCGGTGCGGTTGCCATCAATAGCGTCAAGAACAACGTGTATGGCTCCAGTGCCGTCAAGACAGCACTGGCAAGCCTGGTCCAGCAAACGCGCAGCCACACCCTGGAAAACGAATACAACCGCGTGACAGCACGTGCCATTGGCGCTGAAGCACAGATCACCACCGCGCTGGCTTCGTCTACGTTGGCCACCGTGTTTCCAACGGGTGACTCCCTGGCCAATCAGCTCAAAATGGTGGCGCGCCTGATTGGTGCGCGCAACTCCTTGGGTGCCAAACGCCAGGTGTTCATGGTGTCCATTGGCGGCTTTGATTTGCATGACAACCTGATCAGCCAACACCCCGGCTTGTTAGGCAAGGTAAGCGCCGCCCTGACTGCCTTTTACAACGCCACTGTTGAACTGGGTGTGGCCAACAAAGTCACCGCGTTTACGGCATCCGACTTTGGTCGCACCTTGACATCCAATGGCGATGGTTCTGACCACGGCTGGGGTAGCCACCATCTGATGGTGGGTGGTGCAGTTAAAGGTGCTGCTTTTTACGGCACGCCACCGCCGGTCAGCGTGGGCAGCACATCTGCACCCGACGACCAATGGCACGTGGGGCAAGGGCGGTTGTTGCCTACAACATCGGTGGACCAGTATGCAGCGACCTTGGCCAAATGGTTTGGAGTGGCTGACGGTGAGTTGAACGGCATCTTGCCTAATCTGCGGCACTTTGGAGCGGCTGCGGGACGGCCAGACTATCCAACTAATATGGGGTTCATGGCCTGACACGATGAAGCTCTATATTTCACCCGGCGCACCCAGTCCGCGGCGCGTCATGATGTTTATGGTCGAGAAGAACATCACGGGCATGGACCTGGTGAGCGTCGACCTCAATGCCAACGAACACAAGGGCGAGGTATACCGTGCCAAAAGCCCTTTGGCCAAGGTGCCGGCCCTAGAGCTTGACGATGGCCGTGTGCTGACCGAAACACGCGCAATATGCACCTACTTGGAAGGCTTGTACCCCGAGCCCAACTTGATGGGCGTGGATGCGCAGGAGCGTGCTTTTATCGAGATGGCGGATCGCCGCGCTGAGTTGTATCTGCTCGCCGGCATTGCCAACACGGTGCGCCATACGCATCCAGGGTTGGCGCCGCTGGAGCAGCCTCAGTTCCCCGAGTTTGGCCATTCGCAGGCCCAAAAGGTGCGCGAGGTGGCGCGCTGGTTTGACCATACGCTGGAGCGCCAGCCGTGGATTGCCGGTGACCGTTTTACGATTGCCGACATTACGGCCTTTTGCGCGATTGAATTTGCCAAGCTCATGAAGTTTGTGCCCAGCCGCGAAGGCATGCCTGCACTGCAGGCCTGGCGTGACCGGGTAGCAGAGCGGCCCAGCGCCAAAGCAAAATAGACTTATCGTTTGACGGCGCCGCCCAGCGCCCGTATGAGGTCGGATTGCGTCAAGATCCCAACTAGGCGATTCTCTTGGTCAATGATGGGCAAGTGGTGGTGCCCGGCCACCGAGAACAGCGGCAGCAGCTCGACCGCAGGGCGGTGGGCACTCATCACACGTACCTGGCGCGTCATGATCTGGCCCACCACTTCGGGGCGGTCCGTATGCGAGCGCCCGGATGGGCGCAGCATGTCGTGCAAACGGGCCGCCAGACCCTGGTGCTCGTCCAGCCGTGCGTGGTTTAAGAAATCGGCAACCGTCACAATGCCGACCACCCTGCGGGCACGGTCCACCACGGGCAGGGCCTTGATGCCGGTGGAGCGCATCAGCTTCCAGGCTTCATGCAGTTCAGTTCCAAATTCCACGGCTTTGGGGTCGGGTGTCATCACGTCCTGGCACCGCAGCTCACCCAGGGTGCGCTGGTAGGCAACGGCCTGGGCACGTTGCAGCAGTTCCACCAAGTCGTCCGGGTTAACGTCCAGCACCTGGTTGTAGTGCAGCAGAGCCGCGTCCAGATCGGCGCGGGTAAATCGGTTGGCGTCAGTGGCTTGCGGCGACTCTGTGGTCACGTTGTGCCCGTGGGGATAGGCGCGGCCCGTTGCTTTGTTGTAAGCCATGCCAGCAACCACCAGCAAAACGGAGTTGAAGAAAACCGGGAATGCGACAAATGACCAGGATGGGTTGTGCAACAGAACCACCAGCAAGGCGGCCGCGCCCCCTGGCGGATGCAGGCAGCGCGTTAACACCATGACACTGATGGCCAAGGACACAGCCAGCGCGGCAGCCAGGTTGGTGTCGGGTACCAACAGGGCGCACGCCGTACCCACCAGCGCCGACAGTGTGTTGCCACCCACCACTGACCAGGGCTGCGCCAGCGGGCTCGACGGCACGCCAAACACCAACACGGCACTGGCCCCCAAGGGCGCGACCAGCCAGGCGCTGGCGGTCGGGGCCATCCAATGGCTCAGCCAACCCGTGAGCAGAATGCCCAGTGCCGCGCCAAATGCAATGCGCCATTGCTCTCTGGGTGAGATCGACAGCGACATCGGCGCCAGGCGACGCAGCCACTGGACCAAGGGCCTTTCAGTCGGGTTTGCGGGTGTCTGAAAGGGCGGCATGGGGTTGGCTCCTCACGGCATCTTAGCGCGCGCCAACAGCATGGCATCCCCATAGCTGAAGAAGCGGTACTCACGCGCAATCGCCGTGCGGTAGAGCGCCATGATGTGGTCGTACCCTGCAAAAGCGCTGACCAGCATCATCAGGCTGCTCTTGGGCAAATGGAAGTTGGTCACCAGCAGGTCTATCAGCTTGAATTCAAACCCCGGTGTGATGAAGATGCGCGTGTCACCACGGGCCACACCACTGTGCGCCCATGACTCCAGGGTGCGCACCGTGGTCGTGCCAACCGCGATGATGCGGCTACCCCGGGCGCGGCAGTCCGCAATGGCTTGTTGGGTGGCGGGCGGCACCTCGTACCACTCGCTGTGCATTTGGTGCTCGGACAGGTTTTCGGTCTTGACCGGCTGGAAGGTGCCTGCCCCCACATGCAAGGTCACGTGGGCTTGCTGCACGCCCATTGCGGCCAACTGGTCCAGCAAAGGCTGGTCAAAGTGCAGGGCGGCGGTAGGTGCGGCAACGGCACCGGGGTTTTTGGCAAATACGGTTTGGTAGCGCAGGGCGTCTTCTGCCGAGTCGGTGTGGGTAATGTACGGCGGCAACGGCACGTGGCCGTGGCGCTGCATCAGCGTATAGGGGTCATCACCCGCGTCATTGCTCAGCACGAAGCGAAACAGCGGGCCATCCGCGTCGGGCCAACGGCCCAGCATGGTGGCGCTCAGACCATCAGACACACCGGGTGCGCAAACCAGTTTGATGGTGGCCCCCACTTCGGGCTTCTTGCTCACCCGAATATGGGCCGCCACCTGGTTGCCACCCAGTACGCGCTCCACCAGCAGTTCCACCTTGCCGCCGGTAGCTTTCTCGCCAAACAGCCGGGCGTTGATAACCTTGGTGTCGTTGAAGACCATCAAATCCCCTGCGCGCAGCAGCCCGGGCAGCTCGCGAAAGATGCGGTCCACCGCAGCGGTGCCGGTGCCGTCCAGCAGGCGCGCGCCACTGCGCTCGGGGGCAGGGTGCTGGGCAATCAGCGCCTCGGGCAGCACAAAGTCGAAATCGCTTAGGGTGTGGTGGGTGGTAACGGTGTTGACCACCGGGGCGGGCGCAGGAGTTTGGGTCATAGGTGCTGGAGGGTTGATGCGTAATTGTCCATGAGTCGCTGTGCACCTTAGTTTGGCGCAAGGCGGGCTTGGGGGTTATGGTGGGGGCGATTACAAGACAAAATAGGCCACTAGCCCTCGTGGAATGTGTGTAAGCAGCTATTGAATTTGTAGCGCTTTGTGTTGTCGGTCAACTAAACTGGGGGGCAGCGAGTAGGGATTTTGACTGCTGTGGGGCGGAAGCGGGTATTGATGAATGGCAGCTTAGTGGAAATCCAATCCAGTGCCCTTGACCTGTCACCCGTAAATTTCGCGTCTGCCGCGAAACCAGTCCTACAAAAGTTTAAGTAGCCTACCCGAAACTTGACATTAACCGCCAGAGGCGTCAGCGCTAACCAGTTGATTCCGCCTACATATTCGGCATAGTCAAACAGCGTGCCCTTAGTCGCGACTGAGGATGGGCCAGTAACGCAACGTATACAAGCCAAAACCGGCTGACCACATCAGTGCCGAGACCATGACCGCTTGGACAATGAGAGAAGGGTTAAGCAGCGGCACGAATACTCGCACCAGCGCGGCTACGGCCACCAGGGCGTAGCATGTAACTTCCGTCTTTCCCGCAACCAGCTTTCGTCCGGTATGGCCCAACGCCGTGCGCGTCATCATGCCGATGACCATGCCCCCGATGGCACCAGCAGTCAGCGCGTGGTTGGCAACCGAAGGTGAAATCCAGCCCATTGCAGCCAAAGCGCGAAACCCCAAGTGCAGGGGAATCCACGCGTAAGCGGTATGCAGCACCCATACCAATGGCGTGTGCACCGACTTCCATGGCTGCCACAAAGACAACCGCGTCAGGTGCGCCAACATGGTAATAACCGCCAGAATTGCAAACGACGTGCCCGAAACGTGAAATGCGTCAGCCATGATGAGTACTAGGATCAGACCCAATGCAATCTTCTCGACCCAGGGGTGACGCACCGCGTTTGCGCCAGGTATGGCGTTGTTTGTGAACATCGGGATCACCCTTCCACCCATGACGCACAATACAAACAGCATGACATCCAGTCCGAGCGCAATTCCAGCCCAGCCCGGCACGCGAAGAGCACCTAAGGCATTTAAGTGCACCACGAGTTGGGCAAGCGCCAGCAGAACCAACAGCGCCACGAAGAAATAGTTGCGCCGGTTGCGTCCCCGGTAGAGTGGTGCACCCAGCGCAACGGCAACGGCTAGCGGGAAGGCCGCGTTCACCACGGCAGCCAGCCAACCCCAGGGGGAAAGCACCAGCAGCCTTCCTGCCACCCACAACGTTGCCAACGCCATCAGGTATGAGCCTTTAAGTGTAGGTTGCCCAGACCAGTTCTGCCCGGCAGTCAGCAGGAAACCTGTAAGCACAGCTAAGGTGAAACCGAACAGCATCTCATGGGCATGCCACATCGGTCCCTGCAGATATGCATGCGACAGAAGCCCACTGAACTGCAGCGCCCAGACCAGAATACACAGTGATGCAAACGAACTGGCAAGCAGATAGAAAGGCCGGAAACCGAGATCCCACAACGCAAACCGGGAATGTCCGCTGTGAGGAGGATTTTGAATCTGGATCAGTGTGGCCATGTTTGGGGACGGTTCGGTTGAGGAGAGGTGCTTCTACTGCAGCACATTGGAGGTTGACTGATGTTGCGTACGTTCATCCTTTTTGCTGCGGGAGAGTGAGGTCAATACAGCGTGCACGTTGCGGCGCCTACCAACTTATCCGCACGAGCCACAGCATGTGGACTTGACTGGAGACGCTGTTGGCACTTCGAATTGACTGAACAGGATGTTGCTTTCCAGGTGGATGTGGTTGATCAAATCGTCATGTAACTGACCGATTCCAGCATAGAGCGCACGCCAGGTATTGCAGGCACCTTGTGGTGGACTAGCGTTGTTGCACAAACTCATTAATTGTTCCAGTAAGTTTGCATGCTGGGTGTGTTCAGCACGCATCACGCCTATGGGTTGAGACACAAAGGGATTTCCACCAGCCTTGAGCATGGGAAACAGGATGCTTTCCTCCTTCATCATGTGGGAGAGCAAGTCCTGCTCGGCTTGCTCCAGCAGGGTGGCTAAACCCACAGGAACGAGCGGATTGTCGCGGTGCACGGCTTCCACGCGTCGTGCCATGCGAACTAGCTCTGGGAGCTGTTCACGGTGCACAGAGTGGTAGCGCTGCAAAATATGGTCGATAAGGGCGGCTGCGTCCGCAAATTCAGCGACACCCTCCGGGCGCTGAAGCGCCTGCAGTTCACTCATCACTTCTGCCAAGTCCAGTCCTTTTTCTGCGACCGCCTGCGCCAGACTCACTTGGCCGCCACAACAAAAGTCTAGTTTGAGACGTCGAAAAGTGGCGGTCGCACCGGGCAACTGGACTGCAATGTAACCAATGGCGTGCTGGGCATCGAGGAGGAATGCCTCGGGCTGGGTGCTGGGCAAACGGGCGTTCATGTTTGGATTCCTTATAAACATTCATCTAATATGAATGTATACTATACGATAAGATTCATCAAATATGAATCTTTCTTTTTCGACTGAAACATCATGCGACTGACCCAATGGACAGACTATTCGCTACGCGTGCTCATGTACTGCGCCGCTTGCGAGCACCGTGAGCTACCGGTGACAATTACCGAAATTGCTGACAGCCATGGCATTTCGCGCAGCCACCTAACCAAGGTGGTTCAACAACTAAGCGCGCATGGCTTGCTGGAAACCACGCGTGGGCGCGGTGGCGGCATGCGTCTATGCAAGCCGGCGGCGCAGGTCAATGTTGGGAACGTAGTGCGTCAAACAGAGACTGATTTCGACATGGTGGAGTGCTTTGATTCTGCGCAAAACCAGTGTGGACTTAGTCAGCGGTGTGGGCTAAAAGGAGTGTTGCATAAGGCAACCGCTAGTTATCTGGCGGTCCTGGACGGAGTTACGCTGGAGGACCTACTGGCACCGGCACTCACGCACATACAAATGCCCAAGTCCCGTGGATTGCATCTGAAGGCGGGTATACCAGCATGAACAAGCGCTTCCCGGTGCAACCCGCCAACCCCGAGCGACTGTGCTGGGGTTGCGATGAATATTGCGCCTCGGATTCGATGCGTTGCGGTAACGGCTCCGAGAGAACACCACATCCCTTTGAATTGTTTGGCAAAGACTGGCAGGCGATGGGGAAAGACTTTGTGATGCCTGACATTGACGTTTCTGCGGCTCCGAGGGTTCCAGTAGCTGCTGGCGTTTCGGATCGGGTGTCTGGGGTGTTGAGCCAATCGACGTGAGAATTTTTGCTGCGCAGTCCCTGCGTATTCTTGAGCGCCTTTGCTGGAGAGGAGAGTCGAGCACATTCGAGCTCACCAACCCGGCCGGTTACCTTGCTAAACCATTTGCCGAGTATGAATTGCGCACTGTAATGGCGACGGCGCTCGAAGAAATCTGAAACTGGGCTGCGCCATAGCAGACACAGGTGGTCGACAACTCCCAGCCCATGGCGGGTGCTCGCTTTGACGAATTGGTCACCATAAAGCTGTTGCCCGTTCCCTGACTGCGAGTGACCGGTCTAGAGCAAGCACATTGCAAACCGCAGCGCCCGCTATGCGTCTGAACCGGAAACTGCTCCCCCCATCAAACAACCTCACCATCCACCTTTCGCGATGCGCATGCTTAGCAAAAGCGATCTTTGCAGAGAGAAAGGTGCCTATAGCCCTCGCCAATAGGGAATGAGTAGCTATTGTATTTGTAGCGTAAACCATCACGCACCGCAGAGTCGGTCGGCTGGGCATCCCTTCGTAGGCCCCATTCGCAATGGCATGCCCGGCCCACCGGCCCCGCCAGCACAGTCGACAACACCGTCGCCAACGTCGCAGGCAATGAACAAACCCGAACCACTATGAAAAGAACGGGCAGAATTGCTCCATGCCGCACAGCACCGCTTCCACCGCCAAGACTGCTGCCAAAGCCCCTAAAAGCGCCACACAACAGGCTTTGGACAAGCTGGGCCTGCAGCGCGACATCGATCTGGCCCTGCACCTGCCCCTGCGCTACGAGGACGAAACCCGCATTACCAAACTGCGCGATGTGCGCGAAGGTGACACGGCGCAGATTGAAGCCGTGGTGACGCACTGTGAGGTGAGCTTTCGCCCCCGGCGCCAGTTGATCGTGACGGTAGACGATGGCAGCGACACCTGCACTCTGCGTTTCTTCAGCTTTTACCCGTCGCAGCAAAAGGCGTTGGCGGTGGGTAACCGCATTCGGGCGCGGGGCGAGGTCAAAGGCGGTTTTGTCGGCCGCACCATGTTGCACCCCAGTTTTCGCACTGCGGGTGGTGATTTGCCAACCGCGCTGACTCCCATCTACCCCACGGTGGCGGGGCTTTCGCAACCGGTGTTGCGCAAAGAGGTGCTGGCTGGTTTGGCGCGGGCCGACCTGTCGGATACGTTTGCACCGGGTGACCTGGAGGTATTGCACAAGGGAATTGGCCACCAGCCCTTGTGGACACTGCGGCAGGCGCTATCATTTTTGCACCACCCAACGCCTGATGTGTCGCTGGACACCTTGCAAGACCACAGCCACCCGGCCTGGCAGCGGCTCAAGGCTGAGGAACTGCTGGCGCAACAGTTGTCGCAGTTGCAGTCACGGCGCGCTCGGGCGTCATTGCGCGCGCCGGTGTTGAGCATGGTGGCGCCCGAGGTGTTCGCCCCGCCCAACGAGCCGGAGCAGCCCGTCCTGATGCCGCTCTATACCGAGCTGGTGGCCACCTTGCCATTCCAGTTGACCACAGCCCAGCAGCGGGTGTGTGCTGAGATCGCTCATGACCTGGCGCGCCAGGTGCCGATGCACCGTCTGTTGCAGGGTGATGTGGGCGCGGGCAAAACGGTGGTGGCCGCATTGGCCGCCACTATTTGTATCGACGCCGGCTGGCAGTGCGCGCTCATGGCCCCCACCGAAATCTTGGCCGAACAGCATTTCCGCAAGCTCATTGGCTGGCTGGAGCCGCTGGGCATTACCACCGCTTGGCTGACCGGCAACCAGAAGGCCAAAGAACGGCGCGCGATGTTGGCCCTCATTGAAAGCGGTGAAGCAGCCCTGGTAGTGGGCACGCATGCGGTGATTCAGGAGAAAGTGGTTTTCAAGAACCTAGCCCTGGCGGTGATTGACGAGCAGCACCGGTTTGGTGTGGCCCAGCGGCTGGCCCTGCGCAACAAGCTCACGCACGACGGCATGGAGCCGCACATGCTGATGATGACGGCCACGCCGATCCCGCGCACGCTGGCCATGAGTTACTACGCCGATCTGGATGTATCAACCATCGACGAGCTGCCACCCGGTCGCACGCCCATCATCACCAAGGTTGTCAACGAAGCACGGCGTGATGAAGTGATCGCGCGCATCCACGCCCAGATTGCCCAAGGCCGGCAGGTCTACTGGGTGTGCCCGTTGATTGAGGAGAGTGAAGCGCTGGACCTGAGCAATGCCACGCAAACCCATCTGGAGCTTCAGGCTGCTTTGCAGGGCGTTGTGATGGCGCATGGTCCGGCCGAGGGTGAGGCAGCACAGGTCGGGCTGCTGCACTCGCGCATGGCCCCCGACGACAAAAAGGCCGTGATGGCTGCCTTCAAAGAGGGCCACATTGCGGTGCTGGTCAGCACCACGGTGATTGAGGTGGGGGTGGATGTTCCTAATGCATCGCTGATGGTGATTGACCATGCGGAGCGCTTTGGTCTGTCTCAGCTCCACCAGTTGCGGGGACGTGTGGGGCGGGGGGCTGCCGCATCGGCTTGCGTGTTGCTGTACTCCACGGGTGATGCGCCGCGACTGAGCGAGGCGGCGCGTGCACGCCTCAAGGCCATGGCGGAGACGAATGACGGGTTTGAGATCGCCCGCCGTGACCTGGATATTCGCGGACCGGGTGAGTTTTTAGGCGCGCGTCAATCGGGTGACGCCATGTTGCGCTTTGCCAACCTGGACGTGGATACTGAGCTCCTCAACTGGGCGCGCAACGAAGCGCCCATGCTGTTGGATGCGCACCCTGCGCTGGCCGCAAAACACGTGGCGCGTTGGTTGGGTGGAAAATCGGAGTTTTTAAAGGCCTGAACATCATGGAAATGACCGGATTTTTACCGCTGTTGTGGTGGGCCCTGGGTGGGGCGGCTGTGGTGGGGCTGTGTGTCTACCTGTTCATGGAATACCAAGCCTATATGCTGCGCACCAGCGTGATCAGCGTGCCCGGTGGGCTGCGTTTTATCTCGCAACTTTTCACGGTGGAATCGCGCCACGGCTCCAAGGAAATCATCGTGGTGGCCAAAAATGCCCAGTACACCCGCCAACCCCTGGCCGGTGGCGACGAAGAGACCCAAGTGGGTAGCTTGTCGGCCACCATGCCGGCTGTGGGCATGCAAATTGACGTGTCGCGCATTTCCGTCAAGGGCCAGGATGGCGAAGCCGCAAAGGCAACCGGATTGAGCCGCATCCTGTTTACCGCAACCGACGAGCCTATGCAAAAGGCCCTGGGCCGCACGGGGGGGGACCGCTCCGCGCTGAGCATGGACCAAGTGCCCGACACCATTGCCACGAACTTCCAGCAGTTTGCCAACGGCCTGCGTGCCTGGATTGACAAGATAGAGCAGCAGGTTGCAGCACAGGTAGAGGCGCAGCGCAAGCGCGAGGCCGAAGCCGCTGCAGCGGCCGCAGGATTGACGGTCGAGCCCGAAGAAGACCCCTCGGTGCCGCTGAGCGAGGCCGATCGCGAAGCCCGAGCGGGTGCCCAGCTTGAGAAATGGCGTAAGGCCGCAGGCTTCAAAGGCACCTCTACCGAACTGAGTTTCGACGCGCGCGGCAAGATCGTCTGGCTGATTGACTTGGAGCAGACCGGGAAAGTGATCTTGCACGCAGCGGATCGCACCTTCCATGGCAGTCTGGCGGGCGCCACGGTGGCTGGCGTGGGCAGCGAAGTCGAGGTCGCTGTTCGCGATGACTATTGGTCAGAGGAAGATCCCAGGCTCGTGCCGTTTCGGGTGCTGAGTGGTAGTTCTCCCGAGAATCGACGCGCATGGAAAGAGCGGCTGGAGTTACTCATCCAAAGTATGGGTGGACAATCTGCACAGAGGTCCGCATGACATTGACCGAACTCAAATACATTGTGGCGGTGGCCCGCGAGCGCCACTTTGGCAAGGCCGCCGAGGCTTGCTATGTGTCGCAACCCACGCTGTCGGTGGCGGTGAAGAAGCTCGAAGAAGAGCTCGATGTCAAGCTGTTCGAGCGCAGTGCCAACGAAGTGACAGTAACCCCTTTGGGCGAAGAGATCGTGCGCCAGGCGCAGAGCGTGCTGGAGCAGGCTGCCAACATCAAAGACATTGCCAAGCGGGGCAAAGACCCACTGTCGGGTGCGCTCAAGCTGGGCGTTATCTACACCATAGCGCCGTACTTGTTGCCTGATCTGGTGCGCCAGGTAATCAAGCACACGCCGCAAATGCCACTCATGTTGCAGGAAAACTTTACCGTCAAGCTTTTGGAGATGTTGCGTACAGGCGAAATTGACTGCGCCATACTGGCAGAGCCGTATCCCGATGCGGGCTTGGCTTCTGCGTCTTTGTATGACGAGCCCTTTCTCGCAGCCGTTCCCATGCAGCATGCGCTGGCCACGCAGGACAGCGTAACAACCGAGCAATTGAAAAAAGAAACCATGCTGTTGCTGGGCACCGGCCACTGTTTTCGTGACCACGTGCTGGAGGTGTGCCCCGAGTTCGCGCGGTTCTCAAGCGACACCGAAGGCATCCGCAAAAGTTTTGAAGGCTCGTCATTGGAGACCATCAAGCACATGGTCGCAGCCGGCATGGGCATCACGTTGGTGCCACGGCTGAGCGTGCCTGCTGGCGCACTGGTCGCCAAGAGCCGTCGCCAGGCGGATGCGCTGGTCAAATACCTTGCGGTGAATGATGGCCCCAACGTCCCACCGCCCGCGCGGAGGGTGGTGCTGGTGTGGCGGCGCAGTTTTACACGGTACGAGGCCATTGCTGCCTTGCGCAACGCGGTCTACGCGTGCGAATTGCCGGGTGTGTCTCGTCTATCCTGACATTTGGTAAAAAGTGCCTCTAGCCCTCGTGCAATGTGCATAGGGTGCTATCTAATTTGTAGTAATTTGCAATGCCTCGACTGTCCCTCTACCTGAATCTGATTCGATGGAACCGCCCCGCCGGTTGGTTGCTGCTGCTGTGGCCCACGCTCAGTGCGCTGTGGCTGGCTGCGGGTGGTTTTCCTGGCTGGCATTTGTTGGCGGTGTTCACCTTGGGCACGATCCTCATGCGCAGCGCCGGCTGCTGCATCAATGACGTGGCGGACCGCGAATTCGATAAGCACGTCAAGCGCACGGCGCAGCGGCCGGTTACCAGCGGTGCCGTATCGGTGCGCGAAGCGCTGGCCTTGGGGGGCGTGCTGGCACTGTTGGCCTTTGCACTGGTGCTAACGACCAATACCGTAACCATAGCCTGGTCGTTTGCAGCGCTGGCGGTGACTGTGCTCTACCCCTATGCCAAACGGTTTGTCTCCATGCCGCAGGCGGTGTTGGGCGTTGCGTTCAGCTTTGGCATTCCCATGGCTTACGCAGCCGTTCAAGGCGTGGTTCCTGCACAGGCATGGCTGCTGTTGGTCGGTAACCTGTTTTGGGTGCTGGCCTATGACACTGAATACGCCATGGTTGACCGGGACGATGACTTGCGCATCGGCATCAAGACATCGGCCATCACCTTGGGGCGCTGGGATGTGCCTGCAGTGATGGCCTTTTATGTCCTGTACCTGGTGGTGTGGTCGTGGGTCGTGGCGCACGCCGTGGCGTCAATGTGGTGGTGGCTTTGCGTGGGCTGTGCGGCTGCGCAAGTGGCGTGGCACTACCAGATGATTCGCACGCGAACGCGCGAAGGGTGTTTCAAAGCTTTTCGTCTGAACCACTGGGTAGGTGCTGCGCTGTTTGCCGGTGTTGTCATCGGCTTGGTGGCCTAGTACGCCGCCTTTGAATCCCCACCGGCCCTCTGGCTCAGTGGGGTCATTGCGTCTTACTTTTTGGCGCCGGAGGCTGCAGGTGCTGGTGCCGCAGCGGGTGCAGCGGCTGGTGCAGCGGCATCTGCCATGCATTTCTTGATGTGGCTATTCTTTGCCGCACCAGCCAGTTTTTTATCCGCCGCTGACTTTTCGCATGCGGGGCTTGCTGCGCCGCCTGCATCGGCGACACATTTCTTCATGAAGCTAGTTTTGGCGGCACCTGCCAATTTTTTCTCAGCGGCCTTGTCGCCGCAAGCAGATTCCGCATCCGCAGCATGGGCTGCACCAAAAGACAGAGATACACCAAGCGCCAAAAGAGTAAGCAGTTTTTTCATGGGTTGTCCTAAGTGAGTGATTGAGTGGCAGCCGCCACGGGCGTGGTGGAGAAAATCCAGCACTGGTTCCAATATACATCGCTGCGAATACTTATTGCCAGTGTCACCGCTGGAGCGACCAATCAATTAATCCGCGTTTGAAAGGCGCGCCGCATCTGCGCCACCGGTGGCATTTGATTGTGTCTTGCCTGGCTCTACGCCTCCAGACACACCGCCATCTGGGTTTGTAAGCATGGCCACACAAGAACTGCCAAGCGAAAGACCAGTGCAATTTTTAAAAGCTCCATTGCTTATCGTGCCTCGACTCAAAGTGAACGCGAGCACTCGCTCAGTAGTGGAACCGCCTGTAGCGCCTATTGCACACAAATGGGTGTGGACAACGGCGGCCGAATAAGGATAAACACGACACACAATCGTACGGGTTGCGTTACCTGCTTGCAAATACGTCAAGGAGTCGTCGACCACCAAGCTATTTTCAGAGAAATAGACTACGTCGGTAGGGGGGATGTACTTGCTGAGATTGCCAAAATAATTGAGTGTCATGCGGCCAAGCAGTTCATCCAAACGCACAGGAACGAATCGTTCTACGAATGTATATATTTTCTTGTAGCGCCCGGCTTTAACCACGTCGGCAAACGTAGTGCCATATCCGACATAAATATCACTTCCGAGAATGCTTCGTGTGTTCCACCCGGTGATGTAAACGACTTCAGTCGATTTACTAATGGCGCGCACTGCAGGTGCTTCCGTGGGTTGCGCAGAAAGGAGTTGCGCGAGACCACCAGAATAGGGTACGAACCCCTCAGTGTCACTATAGAAGTACACCTGCTGCCCCTGTACGATTGCCATCCACAATTTGGAGCCATTAGATACAAATGGTGCGGTAGGTGCGACCGCTATATTGACTGTTAAGGAATTAGTCGTGCCGTTTACTACGATGTTGGTCGTGAGCGCTTGGGCATGTACCACACTGGCACACACCACAAACACTAGCAAAGTGAATAATTTTTTAAAGTACATTCAATCCCCCTGAGAGTTTGTCGGTTGTCAAAAGCGCGTGCAGTTTAGCGTACTCCCTCGCACTCGAAACCCACGCACATGGCCACGCTGTTGATGCACCACGCCCCGATCGTGCACTGCCATCGGCCCACACTGTGGATACGGCTCCGGTTTGAACGCCATCGATGGAGCCGCAAGGATCAAATGGGTCTGTTTTCGCATTATTGGTTTTCCGTTGTAGTGGTGTATATAGAGCTTGTGGCTCTCTGTCGTGGTCTTGTGGCGCACGTTCAGACTGCGCGCGGCGGGTGGCTTGGCCGGCGTTCTCCGGCTTGCTTCGCGGGCTGGCTATTGTGGGTTCGCCATGGGTGTTGCGTGAACGCGGTGGTTGCTGCGCCTATTCTGTGGCAACCGCGAGTGCGGCCTGCGCCCGCCCGCCACGCCACCCGCCTTTGAGGCGAGGTGCTGCAAGAAAAAATGATCTCCAGCCCTCGTAGAGTGTGCGTAAGCAGCTATGGATTTTGCAGCACCAGAAACGACATACCGCAAGGTCGGTGGGCTGGGTGTCCCTTCGTCGGCCCCATTTGCGGTTGCTGCAGAGCGGGCGCACCAACCATTCCCTTGACGCAGTAGCAATGGCAAACCAAAACCAGCCGCCCGCAAGCGTGGGCCAAAGAAGGGACTCCCAGCCCACCGGCCCCGCCAAACCCACCCCAACCCGGTTTGCCGCAACCCCGGTTGAAAGCTGCCCACAAAAGTCGCAAGGCCGCGCCCCGTAAAATCCGTGGATGCTGTCTGTAAAAAACGAACTTCTGGAGGCGCTGGCCGCTTCCCTCGAAAAATTGTCCCCCGGGAGCGGTGCCAAGGCCGCGTTTGAGTCGCCCAAGGTTGCTGCCCATGGTGATCTGGCCACCACGGCGGCCATGCAACTGGCCAAACCACTCAAGTTGAACCCCCGCCAACTGGCTGAGAACCTGAAAGCGGAACTGCAAAACCAGATCGCGTTTCAGCGCTGGGTCGATGCCATCGAAATCGCTGGCCCTGGCTTTATCAACATCCGCCTCAAGCCCGAGAGCAAGCAACAGGTGGTGCGCGAGGTGCTGGGCCAGACTGCACAGTTTGGATACCAGTCCACGCGATCGGAAGAACAAGGCCAGCGCATTTTGGTGGAGTTCGTATCCGCCAACCCCACCGGCCCGCTGCACGTGGGCCATGGCCGCCAGGCCGCCCTGGGCGATGCCATTTGCAACCTGTTTGCCACCCAGGGTTGGAGCGTGCACCGCGAGTTTTATTACAACGATGCCGGGGTGCAAATTCAGACGCTGGCCAACAGCACGCAACTGCGCGCCAAGGGCTTCAAGCCGGGCGACGACTGCTGGCCTACGGACCCCGATAACCCTGCCAGCAAGGCGTTCTACAACGGCGACTACATCCTGGACATTGCGGATGACTTTCTGGCCAAGAAAACGGTTGCAGCCGATGACCGCAGCTTCACCGCCAGCGGTGATGTGGAAGACCTGGAATCCATCCGCAACTTTGCCGTAGCCTACCTGCGCCGCGAGCAAGACAAAGATTTACAGGCCTTCAACCTCAAGTTTGACGAGTACTACCTCGAATCCAGTCTGTACACCAGTGGTCGCGTGGAGCAAACGGTGAACAAACTGGTCGCCAACGGCAAGACCTATGAGCAGGACGGCGCGCTGTGGCTCAAGAGCACGGACTACGGTGACGACAAAGACCGTGTGATGCGCAAGCAAGACGGTACCTACACCTACTTTGTGCCGGACGTGGCCTACCACATTGCTAAGTGGGAGCGCGGTTTTACCAAGGTGGTCAACATTCAGGGCACCGACCACCACGGCACCATTGCCCGCGTGCGCGCGGGCTTGCAGGCTGCTGATGTAGGTATTCCCAAGGGCTACCCCGACTACGTGTTGCACACCATGGTGCGCGTGGTCAAGGGTGGCGAAGAGGTCAAGATCAGCAAGCGCGCGGGCAGCTACGTGACGCTGCGCGACCTGATCGAGTGGACCAACCGGGATGCAGTGCGCTTCTTCCTGCTCAGCCGCAAGCCTGACACCGAGTACACCTTCGACGTGGACCTGGCCGTAGCCAAGAACACCGACAACCCGGTTTACTACGTGCAGTACGCCCATGCGCGTATTTGCTCGGTGTTGGCTGCCTGGGGTGGTGACAAGGCCAGCTTGCAGAGCGTTGAACTGTCAGCCCTGCACAGCACGCAAGCCCAGGCTCTGATGCTGTTGCTGGCCAAATACCCTGAGATGCTGACAGCTGCCGCAAATGACGAAGCGCCACACGACGTGACCTTTTACCTGCGCGAACTGGCCGCCTGCTACCACAGCTACTACGATGCCGAGCGTATTCTGGTCGATGATGAAGCTGTCAAACTGGCGCGCCTGGCTTTGGTCGCAGCCACTGCGCAGGTGTTGCACAATGGCCTGGCAGTATTGGGCGTGAGCGCACCGGAAAAAATGTGAGGATACAAACTATGAAACAACAGCATGGCGGAACCATTGTGGGGTTCATCATTGGCGTCGTGGTTGGGCTGGCCGGTGCGCTGGCTGTGGCCGTGTATGTGACCAAAGTGCCGGTCCCTTTTATGAATAAGGCGCAGAGCCGATCGGCTGATCAAGACGAAGCCGAAGCCAAGAAGAACAAAGACTGGAACCCCAACGCACCGCTGTACGGCAAAAACCCTGCCAAACCGACCACGTCGGCTGCCAGCGCGGCATCCGCACCAGCTTCTGCCGCATCCGGGGCGGTGGCCAAAGCGTCTGCGCCAGCAAATGCAAAACCGGGCACAGAGGCCAAACCCGCGGTCACCGCTGACCCGCTGGGCGATCTTGCCAAGGCCAAGTCAGCCAGCGCGCCCGCAGAACCGTTTCTCTTCTATGTGCAACTCGGAGCTTTCCGCACGGCGGAAGACGCAGAGACACAACGTGCCAAGTTATCCTTGAGTGGGATCGAAACCAAGATTACGGAGCGCGAGCAATCGGGTCGGGTCGTCTTCCGTGTGCGCACTGGCCCGTTTGAGACCAAGGAAGAGGCTGAGCGCAGCAAGGACAAGCTGGATAAGGCGGGGCTTGAAACATCCCTGGTGCGGGTGCAGCGGTAAGCGACTGCGGAACTTATAGCCACAGCGGCAATCACAAACTGAGCTTTTTGGAGTGTTTTTATGAAATTGCAACGGCGTGAATTTTCCAGGCTTGCCGCAGGTGCTGCGCTGGCTTCAACCGCTTTGATGGGCGCTACGGCACAAGCCCAGGCCAAGAAACCTGTGGCAGGCAAGGATTACCAGGTGCTGGAGCAGCGTGCTTCGGTGGAGGCTCCAGCGGGCAAAGTGGAGGTGGTGGAATTTTTCTCCTATATGTGCCCCCATTGCAGTGCGTTTGAGCCCACCTTCAGTGAGTGGACCAAGCGTGCGCCCAAAGACGCGGTGATCCGCCGGATTCCTGTCTCGTTTTTGGCCAACGCACCCGTCTTGCAGCGCTTGTACTATTCTCTGGAGGCACTGAATCTCGTGGACAAACTGCATGCTGCGGTTTTTGCTGCCGTGCACGAAGAGCGCCGCACGTTCCCCGATGCCAATGCGGCTGCCGACTGGGCCGCCACCAAGGGCGTTGACCGCGCCAAGTTCCTGGAGCATTTCAACTCGTTTACCGTTGCCAGCAAGGCCTCCAAGGCCAGCCAGCTGACCAATACCTACAAGATCGATGGCGTACCCGCACTCGGCGTGGCGGGGCGCTTCCTTGTTGGCGGCAACCCCGCTGGCCTGCAAATCGTAGAAACGCTGGTCGCCGAGGTCAAGGCCGGGCGCTAATGGCGCTTTAGAAAGCCTACGGTGCACCACAACTCTGATTTCGAAGCCCGTAGGCGCGTTCTCGTGCGGGCATTGGCTGCCGGGGCTTTTGTAAACCTGGCGCCCCCAGCGCAAGCCCAGGTTCAAGGCAATCTGCCGCGCGAATTGCCTGCCAACCGTTCGGTGCATGCCTTGAGTGGCGATGTCAAGGTCAATGGACGACCCGCCACAACCGACACCGTGATTCAGGCAACCGACACCGTCACCACGGGTGCTGGCAGCCATGTCATATTCGCGGTGGGACGCGATGCTTTTCATCTGCGCGCTGAGGCTTCAGTAGAGTTCAACGGCAAAGGTTTGGCAGTGAGCACGCTGCGTTTGATAAAAGGTGGTTTGCTTTCTGTATTTGGAAAATCCGACCACCGCATCGTGACGGCGACTTCCGTGATTGGAATTCGCGGAACCGGTGTCTACGCCGTAGCAGACGAGGAGAAGACCTACATCTGCACGTGCTATGGCCTCACGGATTTGGCGACTGTCGATGGGCAACATCGCGAATCCGTCGACTCCAAGTACCACGACGCGCCACGCTATATTTACAAAGACGGCTATCGCCCCATTCAGCGTGCACGCGTGATCGGTCATACCGATGAAGAGCTTATGTTGATCGAAAACCTGGTTGGGCGGACCACGCCATTCGCCTCGTATGGCGGCAACTACGGTGGGACTAAGCGCTGAAAAATGCTGTGACCGCCGTTGCTGCCGCTTAATTTTTTTTGTTTGACTTCCCCAATTTTTTGGACTTGGCCGGTGCGCCGCCTTTGCCGCGCCCATCCAGTTCGGCCTCCACACGCTCGCACAGCGTTCGCAAAATTTTGACGCGGGCGTAGTTTTTATCGTTGGCTTCCACCAGCGTCCATGGGGCATTGCCCGTGCTGGTGCGCTCCACCATGTCGCAAATGGCCTGTTGGTAGGTATCCCATTTCTCGCGGTTGCGCCAGTCTTCTTCGGTGATCTTGAAGCGCTTGAAGGCAATCTTTTCGCGGGCTTTGAAGCGCTGCAATTGTTCTTCCTGGCTGATTTGCAGCCAGAACTTGACGACCATCACACCCGATGCCGCGAGCTCATGCTCGAAATCGTTGATCTCGGCGTAGGCGCGCAGCCAGTCGCTCTCACTGCAAAACCTTTCTACGCGCTCTACCAAAACACGCCCATACCAGGTGCGGTCAAAAATGGCGACCTTTCCCTGGCGCGGTACATGGCGCCAGAAGCGCCACAAATAGGGTTGCGCCCGCTCTTCTTCCGTGGGTGCTGCCACGGGAATGATCTGGTACTGGCGCGCGTCCAGCGCCGCACTGATGCGGCGAATGGCCCCGCCTTTGCCTGCGGCGTCAGCACCCTCAAATGCACACAGCAACGATCGGCCTTTAAAGCGCGGGTCGCGGATGAGCTCTGCCAGTCGCCCTTGCCATTGCGCCAGTTCACTTTCATACGCCTTGTCGGGCAGCGCGTGGCTTAGGTCCAGTTCGGACAGCACGGTGCGGCCGTCGGTATTCACCCGCACCATGGGTGCGACGGGTGACTGCGGCTTGGTGGTGCGGGCCAACTTTTCTTGCATGGCCTGCAGCAGTATCTGACCGACGGTCAGGTAGCGGTAGCGGTCATTGGTGCCTTCCACCACCACCCAGGGCGCCCACGGGGTATTGGTCAAACGCAACAGGTGACCTGCTACGTCTTGCAGTTTGTCATAGGTCTTGAGCCGGTCCCAACTCTCCTTGGTCACGCGCCAGGCAGTCCGCGGATCTTTTGAAAGGTCTTTGAGTCGCTTGGTCTGACCGTCTTTGGTCAGGTGGAACCAGAATTTGAGGACCAGTGCCCCTTCGTTCACCAGCATGGCTTCAAAGCGGTTGATTTGATCGGCTTCGGCGTCGAGGTCTTTGAGGGTTATTTCGTCTTCAATGCGCTGGCGAATGGGCTCCGAATACCACGATCCGGCAAAAATTCCGATCCGCCCCTTGGGTGGCAGGGCGCGCCAGTACCGCCACATGGGCGGGCGTTCACGCTCTTCATCGGTCGGCAGCGAAAAAGCATTTGCAGATATAAACCGCGGGTCCATCCATTCGCACAGGACATTGATGGTTTCGCCCTTGCCCGCACCATCTTGCCCGCTGATCAAAACCACGACGGGAATTTTTTTGCTCTCGTGCAGGCGTACCTGGGCGTCGAGCAAAGCGGCGCGCAGTGCCGGCACAGCCGCCTTGAATGCATCTTTGGAAATCTTGTGGCCAATTTCAGCGGATTCAAACATGCTGGAGCTCCTTGGTGATGCAGTCCACAGCGTTGTGTGTCCATCTTGCACCGATGGCGCTGCCTGTTTGCGGCCCATTCTAGGGTGCTGGGGTGTGGGCAGCGGCCAATCGTAAACTTTTTACAGGAGTTTTGGCGCGGTTCACCGGCATGCGGTGTTGTGCTCAGTACAATCAGACCAGACCTCCACGAGCAAGTTTCGTGCCTTTATGAAAATACTACCTCTGTCTCGACTTTTGCTGCTTATTGGCATGGTATGCATGGCCCCTGCACACGCGGAGAAGGCCGATCGCAACAAGCCGATGAATATTGAAGCAGACACCTTGCGCTACGACGATGTCAAACAGGTGAGTGTTTTTGCCGGAAACGTCGTCCTCACCAAGGGCACCATCGTGATCCGGGCTGCTCAGATTGATGTGCGTCAAGACCCGGACGGTTACCAGTTCGGCACCATCACCGGCCATGCGGACAAGCCAGCATTTTTTCGCCAAAAGCGGGAGGCCATGGACGAATACATCGAGGGTGAGAGCGAACTGATCGAGTACGACGGACGTGCCGACACCGTGAAATTTACCAAAAATGCCTTGCTGCGCCGGCTGCGTGGTGCCACGCTGGCAGATGAAATCACTGGTGGCCTCATCGTCTACGAAAACCTGACCGATATGTTCAGCGTCGATGGCAATCCCATCAAAGGCGCTGCACCCACGCCCGGCGGCCGTGTGCGGGCCATGCTGACCCCCAAGCCTGACGGCTCCCCGGCAGCACCTCTGCCCAAGGCTGCTGCATCACAGCCGGCCAGCAACCCAACATTGCGTGCCACCACCACCCTTGGGTCGCCCGCCAAATGAATGACCCAACAGTTGACCCAGTGAGCGCGGGGCCAGACACCTCCATCGGGCGGCTTGAAGTCAGCCATATCCAAAAATCCTACGGCAAGCGCCAGGTCGTCAAAGACGTGTCGTTGACCGTTCGCACTGGCGAGGTGGTAGGGCTGCTGGGGCCTAATGGCGCGGGCAAGACCACATCGTTCTACATCATCGTGGGTTTGCTGCGGGCCAGTGCGGGTGATATCACCATCGACGGCCAGTCTATCGAGCACATGCCCATCCACCGCCGTGCGCGCCTGGGGCTGGGCTATCTGCCGCAAGAGGCGTCCATTTTTCGCAAGCTCAACGTCGAAGACAATGTGCGCGCCGTGCTGGAACTGCAGCATGACGATGCAGGAAAGCCCCTGGTCAGTGCCGAGATTGAACGCCGCCTGACCGCGCTGCTGGAGGATCTGCGCGTCGAGCATTTGCGTGCGTCACCGTCACTGGCGTTGTCGGGTGGTGAGCGCCGGCGGGTCGAGATTGCCCGCGCGCTTGCTACACGGCCCCGGTTCATTCTGCTGGATGAGCCCTTTGCCGGTATTGATCCGATTGCGGTGATCGAGATCCAGCGCATCATCAACTTCCTGAAGTCCCGCGGTATCGGTGTCCTGATTACTGACCACAACGTGCGCGAAACCCTGGGCATTTGTGACCACGCCTACATCATCAGCGACGGCACCGTGCTGGCTGAGGGCACGCCAGCCGAGATCGTCAACAACGCCGATGTGCGCCGGGTGTACCTCGGTGAGCACTTCAAGATGTGAATATGGCCCCCACGCTCCACCGCTGCGCGGGTCGCTGCCCCCCAAGGGGGCTAATTTGCCTTGGGGCGGCCCGGCGGCAAATTGCCGTTCTCTCCGACGATGGGTGTACTTTGATATGAAGCAGGGCCTGTCACTGCGCGTCTCGCAGCATCTGGCGCTCACGCCCCAGTTGCAGCAGTCCATTCGCTTGCTGCAACTCTCCACACTGGAGCTCAGCCAGGAAGTGGACCAGATGCTCGACGAGAACCCGTTTCTGGAGCTGACCCAAGACGAAGCAGTGCGCGAAGAATTTGGCCTGGCGCAGGCTGATACGCCTGTTAGTCTCGGTGAGCGTGAAGTGGAGTCTGCTACCAGTTCTGTAGCGGACTATGCCGATTCCACGAGGGCTGATGGCCAAAAAGATGATGAAGCAACCCCGCTGGGCAGTGACGACGAGCCCAGCTGGGATGGCGACGGCACGACGGAGCTGGTTCCAGACGATGGCGAGTGGGGAACCGAGGCCAAGGCACGCACCAACAACCTGGGCGACAGTGACGACACCGATGCCACTGAGCTGGCCCGCACCCACGAGTCATTGCAGTCGCACCTGCATCGCCAGGCGCTGAGTCTGCGTTTGGGTACGTCGGATGCAAACGCCCTGCGTTTTCTCATCGAATCCCTCAACGACGATGGCTACTTGGAAGACCCGCTGCCAGACCTGGCACGCGGCTTGGCCGGTGATGATGAAGAGCAGGTGGAAGACCTGGTGCACCATTTCACGGTGGCACTAGGGCTGCTCCACAGCCTGGAGCCCGCGGGCGTAGGCGCACGCGATCTGGGTGAGTGCTTGCGCCTGCAACTGCGCGCCAAGCTAGAGGATGTGCTGGACCCGCCAGGTACCGAGCGTGCGGCATTGCTGGCGCTGGCCATGCGGATTTGTGCGCAGCCCATGGACTTGCTGGCCCGCCGCGATATCAAAACTCTGGTGGTCCGCTGCAACGGTACCGATGCGCACGTGCGTGAAGCCATTGCACTGATCGCCCGTCTGGAGCCCAAGCCCGGGCGGCGCTTTGTGGACGTAGAGCGCAACATTGTGGTGCCCGACGTGTTGGTAACCGCCATCGGCAAGACCCGGCCAGGGGCTAGTCCGCAGTTCAGGGTCATGCTGAACCCCGAGGTCATGCCCAAGCTGCGCGTGCACGACATTTATGCCAATGTGCTGCGCAACCACCGGGGCGGCGGCAAAGACAGCGCCAGCTACGCCGGGCTGCAGCAGCGCCTGCAAGAGGCGCGCTGGTTCATCAAGAACATCCAGCAGCGCTTTGACACCATCCTGCGCGTGAGCACCGCCATTGTCGATCGGCAAAAAAGCTTTTTCACCCACGGTGAGTTGGCCATGCGCCCCCTGGTGCTGCGCGAGATTGCGGATGAGCTGGGTCTGCACGAATCCACCATCAGCCGCGTTACCACTGCCAAATACATGGCAACGCCGTTTGGCACGTTTGAGCTGAAATATTTCTTTGGTTCTGGTCTGGGCACCGAGTCGGGCGGCAACGCATCCAGCACCGCGGTGCGCGCGCTGATCAAACAATTCATCAGCGCCGAGAGCAACACCAAACCGCTCTCCGACAACCAGATCTCCGAGATGCTGAAAGAGCAGGGCATCGAATGCGCCCGCCGCACCGTGGCCAAATACCGCGAGGGGTTGAAGATTGCTCCCGCCTCATTGAGGAAGGCTCTCTAGAGAGGTCAGCGCATGAAGCTTGATCCCTTACCTGTGCAATACACGGAGTGGTTGCTCGCGCTGAAGACGCGTATTCACGAAGCGCAACAGCGTGCGACGCTGGTTGTCAATCGCGAACTGATCGGGCTCTATTGGCAGATAGGGCGCGATATTTTGGCCCGACAAGCGGAGCAGGGGTGGGGTGCCAAGGTCATTGAACGGCTCGCGCATGATTTGCGGGCCGCCTTTCCTGAGATGAAAGGTTTTTCGCGTGCCAACCTGATGTATATGCGTGCTTTCGCAGAAGCTTGGCCCGACCCGGCAATTGTCCAACAGGCTGTTGGACAATTGCCGTGGGGGCACAACCTGGTGTTGCTGACGCGATTGAAAGACGCTTCTCTACGCATGGCGTATGCCCAGCGTGCACTGGAACATGGCTGGTCGCGCAATGTGTTGAATATTCACATCGAAACACAGCGTATTGAGCGGGAGGGGCTGGCCGTTACCAACTTTGCGCAACGGCTACCCAAGGTGCAGTCCGATCTGGCACGTGAATCACTCAAGGATCCCTACCGTCTGGATTTTTTAGGTCTGGGCAAAGATGCAGAGGAGCGCGCCATTGAAGGCGCACTGGTGCAGCACATAACCCGCTTCTTGATTGAGTTGGGTGCCGGGTTCGCCTTTGTCGGGAGACAAATACATATCGAGGTGGGAGGAGATGATTTTTTCATCGATTTGCTGTTCTACCACCTCAAATTGCGCTGCTATGTGGTGGTGGAGCTAAAAGCCGGCTCGTTCAAGCCTGAGCATGCTGGTCAATTGAGCTTCTACTTGAGTGCGGTGGATAGCCAATTGAAGCATGCTGACGATCAGCCAACCATTGGCCTCTTGCTGTGCAAAAGCCACAACCGCGTGGTTGCCGAATATGCATTGCGCGACTCGAAAAAGCCCATTGGCGTAGCCGAATACCAATTAGTGAACGCCATTCCTGAAAAGCTGCAGACTAGCTTGCCAAGCATCGCAGAGATTGAGGCTGAACTTGCAGGGGATGCAGAAGTAGAAGCCGACACCGGCAATGCAACCTGAATGACGTACAAGGACATGCAGTGAATCAACTCCAAATCTTCCTCCCCTGCGCCGCTGGCGTAGAAGACCTCTTGGCCCACGAGGTGCACGACCTCACCGGCCTCATGGGGCAAGACCTGTTGACGCGCCGTGGTGGTGTGATGGCGCGTGCCAGTTGGCGAGACGCCATGCGGCTCAACCTGCACAGCCGCCTGGCGCAGCGCGTGCTGGTGCAGCTCTCCTACACCGAGTACCGCAGCGAGCAGGATTTGTACCGCGCTGCCAGTGAGGTGGCGTGGGAGGTGTGGTTTACTCCCAAGCAAAGTATCAAAGTGGAGGTGACGGCACAGCACAGCCCGCTCACATCGCTGAACTTTGCCGCCCTCAAAATCAAGGACGCAGTGTGCGACCGCTTCCGCGACAAGGCCCACGGCGTGCGCCCGGATGTGAACACCCAGTGGCCCGATGTGCGCATCTACGCGCACCTGACCACCGACACCTGCTCGCTGTACATCGACACCTCGGGCGAGCCGCTGTTCAAGCGCGGCTGGCGCGAAGACAAGGGCGAAGCCCCGTTGAAAGAAACCCTGGCCGCCGCCATGATTGCCGCCTGCGGCTGGGCGGATGGCGACGAGGATTTGCTCCCGCTGTATGACCCCTGCTGCGGCAGTGGCACCATTGCCATCGAGGCCGCGCAGATCGCCTGCAACATCGCGCCGGGCAGTCTGCGCCGTTTTGCGTTTGAGAAGTACATCCCGTTCCAACCCCACGTGTGGGATGCGATCAAAGCCGACGCGGCGGCTGCCGTTGTCAAGCCCCAGCCCGGCCAGAAGGCGCTGATTTATGGCAGCGATGTAGCCCACCGCATGGTGGACTTTGCACAGCGCAATGCCGAACGCGCCGGGGTGGCTGATGTGATCGAGTTCCGCGGGGGCGATGCCCTACAACGCATGCCGCCCACCGAGATCCCGGGCGTACTGCTGCTGAACCCGCCCTATGGCGACCGTATTGCGGTAGCCGGCGTCAGCGGTGCAGGGGCCCGACGCTCTGGCGCGCCCAACCGGGGTGATCGCCACGACGCACCACTGCCAGACTACGAGATGCAGAGCGGCGCACGCGAGCAGGCCGTGACCGAAGACGGTGGCGAATTTTTCAGCCAGCTCGCCACCCACTGGAAGAAGAACTACAGCGGCTGGACCGGTTGGATACTGACGCCCGACCTGAAACTGCCCAGCAAAATGCGCCTCAAAGAGTCTCGCCGTGTACCCATGTGGAACGGCCCGATTGAATGCCGCATGTTCCGGTTCGATATGGTCAAGGGCGCTGCGCGTGAAAAAAAATAGTGTCGTCCTCGACACCAACATCGTCCTCGACGCCTTTCTCTTCAACGACCCCGCCGCCCAACCCTTGCGCGACGGCTTGCAAGACGGATCGCTGCAATGGATTGCCACCCAGCCCATGCGTGATGAGCTTGCGAGGGTGCTCACCTACCCCCAAATTGTCAAACGCCTGACCTACTACCAAATTGACGCTTCGGCAGTGTTGGGCCAGTTTGATACGTGTGCCCAGATCGTGCCCGTTGCCCCCAAGGCCCCGGTCACCTGCAAAGACGCCGACGACCAGAAGTTCATCGACCTGGCAGTGGCGCACCAAAGCCTGCTGCTGAGCAAGGATCAGGCTGTGCTGTGTATGGAAAAACGTATGCTAGCCCTCGGATCTATTGTGCAGGCAGCTATTAAAAACGTAGCGTAGCGCTTTCTGCGTCAAACCCAGCCCAACCCCAAACCACAACATACCCATGCTCACCGGCGACCTCAAAAGTAAAATCGACCAGATCTGGAACGCCTTCTGGTCCGGTGGCATCGCAAACCCCATCGAAGTCATCGAGCAAATCACCTACCTGCTCTTTCTGCGCCGCCTGGACGACCTGCACACGCTGGAAGAAAACAAGGCCACCCGGCTGAAGAAACCCATGGAGCGCCGCATCTTCCCCGAAGGCAACGACGCACGGGGCCGCGCGTTTGACACCCTGCGCTGGAGCCGCTTCAAAAACGAGGCCCCCAGCGAGATGTTTGTCATCGTGGGCGAACACGTCTTCCCCTTCCTGCGCACCCTGGGCTCGGATGACTCCACTTACGCCCACCACATGAAGGACGCGCGCTTCACCATCCCCACGCCAGCCCTCTTGGCCAAGGTGGTGGACCTGCTGGACGCCGTGCCCATGGACAACCGCGACACCAAGGGCGACCTGTACGAATACATGCTGGGCAAGATTGCCAGCGCCGGGCAAAACGGCCAGTTCCGCACCCCGCGCCACATCATCCAGCTCATGGTGGAAATGACCGCGCCCACGCCGACCGACACCATTTGCGACCCAGCCAGCGGCACCTGCGGCTTTTTGGTGGCGGCGGGCGAATACCTGCGCGAGGCGCACCCCAGCCTGTTCCACGACGCCAAGGCCAACCAGCACTTCAACCATGGCATGTTCCATGGCTACGACTTTGACAACACCATGCTGCGCATCGGCAGCATGAACATGATGCTGCACGGCGTGGACAACCCCGCCATCACCTACCGCGACTCGCTGGGCCAGGAGCATGGTGCCGAAGAGGGCCGCTACAGCCTGGTGCTGGCCAACCCGCCCTTCGCCGGCAGCCTGGACTATGAAAACGTCGCCAAGGACTTGCTGCAAACGGTCAAGACGAAGAAGACCGAGCTGCTGTTTCTGGCCCTGTTCCTGCGCCTGCTCAAGCCCGGTGGCCGCGCGGCGGTCATCGTGCCCGATGGTGTGCTCTTCGGCAGCAGCACTGCGCACAAGGCCCTGCGCAAAATGCTGGTGGAAGACCAAAAGCTCGACGGCATCGTCAGCCTGCCCGGCGGCGTGTTCAAGCCCTACGCGGGCGTCAGCACCGCCATTTTGTTCTTCACCAAAACCAACAGCGGCGGCACGGACAACGTGTGGTTCTACGACATGCAGGCCGACGGCTACAGCCTGGACGACAAGCGCCAGCCGCTGGTGTCTGAAGATAAATTAGGCCTCCAGCCCTCGCGGGATGTGCGCAACAAGCTATCAAAAGAAGAGCATCTCAAAAACAACCTGCCCGATGTGCTGGCCCGCTGGAACTCCCTAAAAGCCGTTCACCCTGAGCCTGTCGAAGGGTCGGAGCTCACCCGCCCCCGCACCGCCCAAAGCTTCTGCGTGCCCAAAGCCGACATCGCCGCCAACGGCTACGACCTGAGCATCAACCGCTACAAGGAAGTGGTGCATGCGCAAGTGCAGCACCGCGCGCCACAAGAGATATTGGCGGAGCTGGCCAAGCTGGAGGAGGAAATTGCGGCGGGGATGAAGGCGTTGGAGGGGATGTTGAAGTGAGCTGGCCAGTAGTTCCACTCGCAAAGGCGCTTGATTCAGCCCACGTCTTCGTCGATGGCGATTGGGTCGAGTCAAAAGACCAAGACCCGGAAGGCGATGTTCGTCTTATTCAGTTGGCTGACATTGGCGACGGCTACTACGTTGACAAGTCAAACAGGTTTTTGACCTCGGCCGCTGCCCGCAGGCTCAAATGCACTTTCCTTGAGGCAGGGGATTTGCTTATTGCCCGGATGCCAGACCCTCTGGGGCGCGCGTGCATTTTCCCCGGCGACTCGAAACGAGCAGTGACCGTCGTTGACGTCTGCATCATCCGGCCAGATTCAAATACGGTGTACACGCCTTGGCTGATGCATTGCATCAACTCTCCCCAAAGCAGAAATCAGATTGATGAGTACACAACCGGCACCACACGGCAGCGGATTTCAAGAGGCAACTTGACGAAGATAAAAGTCGCGCTTCCCCCGCTGGAAGAGCAACGCCGCATCGCCGCCATCCTGGACCAGGCCGAAACCCTCCGAACCCAACGCCGCCAAGCCCTGACCCACCTCGACACCCTCACCCAGTCCCTCTTTCTCGACATGTTTGGCGACCCGTCTAGCAATCCAAGAGGCTTCCAGCGCGTGAAGTTGGATGAGTTGATTGCTGAGGGGCCGCAAAATGGCCTCTACAAATCTTCGACCGAGTACGGTTCTGGCACCCCGATTTTGCGAATTGATGCGTTCTATGACGGAGTGGTGACCAAGCTGAACTCGCTGAAGCGAGTCAGGTTGTCGCCAGAGGAAATCAAACTCTTCGGATTGGCCGCAGGAGATATCGTGATCAATCGCGTCAACAGCATTGAGTATCTGGGCAAGAGCGCGCTCATTCCGCCTTTGTCAGAACCCACCGTGTTTGAGTCAAACATGATGCGTTTCACTGTTCGGCGAGATCAGGTTGAACCCGGCTACGTTGTCCATTTCTTGCAGACACCGTATATCAAGGGACAAATACTTTCTGGTTCCAAGAATGCGGTCAATCAGTCGAGTATCAATCAGCAGGATGTGAAGGGATTCCAAATCAACGTTCCCCCACTCCCCCTCCAACAAACCTTCGCGACCCGCATCCAAGCCATCGAAGCCCTCAAAGCCACCCACCGCACCGCCCTGGCCCAGCTAGACGCCCTGTTCGCCTCGCTGCAGCAGCGGGCGTTTGCGGGGGAGTTGTAGCCTGCTGATCATTTAAGGAGAGAAGACTTGATACTTAAAGATGGAGAGGCCAAGCTGGCAATGCGAGGTTGGGCTATTACGCCGCCCCAATTTTTGGGTAACCAATCGTGGTTGAAGTTGTTACCTTTCCCCATTTCCAAGGGGCCAACTCTTCCCTACTTGCATCAGGCCGGTGGAGGGCTTGAGACAAACCCGGATGGGCTCTACGCACACTTTGACGGGCAATGTGTGGATTTGGTTGCAATTGAACATTGCTCATCGCTGCAGAACTTCTACGATAAGCGCTCCAGGTACAGTGCTGAAATTGGCTCCCGTTTACTGGCGTTGCCAACAGAATGGTGTTTTGACTGGACTGTTCTGGTACACGGTGGTCAAGGGGGCACTTACGTAAAGATGGGTGAAATGGTTTCCAACGTTGCGCAGATCAAGAAGGGGAAGTGGATTGGTGCCCGCGTAGGCAAATCCGCCGCTGGAACCGACTGGAAGTTCCCGGTGCGCAAATTGCTGGTGATCTATTTTTTAAAACCCGAGCACTACTCAAAGTGCAAAAATGAAATGGCCTTGGAAAGGCACGAACTCTTTGCAACCCACGCACGCCTGAAGCAGGTGACCTCAGAACCATTTCGAAAATGGCTATTGGAGCATCTTGAATTGCGCTCTTATTTTGGTCGATAGAGCTGGTGCATCAACACCCCTCCAACAAACCTTCGCCACCCGCATCCAAGCGATCGAAGCCCTCAAAGCCACCCACCGCACAGCCCTGGCCCAGCTGGACGCCCTGTTCGCCTCGCTGCAGCAGCGGGCGTTTGCGGGGGAGTTGTAGGGGCAACGCTGCAGGCGATCGGAAAAGTATTTCTATTTGTCCGAAAAACGTGCTATTTTTCGGACAAATAGAAATTCATTAAATCCCTTGTATGCCCCGTGCAGCCTCAGAAAATAGCATTGACACCAAAGTTTCACGTTACGTGAGGCGTTGTGCGCTTGGTACCGTGTTTTTGCCGGATACTTTTGCCGCATTTGGTAGCCGTGGCGCGGTGGATAAAGCCTTGCAGCGTTTGGTGGCCGAGGGCGTTTTGCGACGCCTCTCACGGGGGGTGTATGACAAGCCGCGCCACGATGACCTGCTGGGCACCTTGTGGCCTTCGGTAGAAACCATCGTCAAGGCCATTGCCGGTAAAGACAAGCTGCGCACCCAGCCTACGGGGGTGTATGCAGCCAATATGCTGGGCTTGTCAGAGCAGGTGCCAGCCAAAGTGGTGCTGCTCACAGACGGCATGAGCCGCACGGTGCAGGCGGGCCCCATGCAAATCCGGCTGCAGCGCACCACGCCACGCCAAATGGCTGGGGCGGGGCGTTTGAGCGGCTTGTTGATTCAGGCGTTCAAGAGCATGGGCGTCAAGCACATCACGCCCGCACATATTGAGCGGCTCCGCAAGAACATTCCAGCGGTGGAGCGCGCCAAGGTGATGAAAGACCTGGCACTGGCCCCGGCCTGGATGCGTCCGCTGCTCCGGCAAGTTGCACAAGAGGATGGTGAACTATGAAACTGGCGGAAACTTTTTTGGCCCTACCGCCCGCGCGGCGTGCACGGGCGTTTGAACAAGCTGCTGCAGGGCAGGCGGGGCTGGATGTCATTCTGGAGAAAGACTTTTGGGTGAGCTGGCTGCTGGGCGTGTTGTTCACGCTTCCAGAGATTGCGCCGCATCTGGTGTTCAAGGGCGGCACGTCGTTGTCCAAGGTGTTTGGGGTGATTGACCGGTTTTCGGAAGACATTGACCTGTGCCTTGTGCCCGAGTTTGTGGGGGCAGACGCGGCGGGGTTTGACGCGCTCACCAGCCGGGGCAAACGTGATGCTGCGGTGATGGAGATGCAGGCCCTGTGCAGTGCCAAAGCCCAGGCAGTGTTGATGCCTGCGCTGGAGGCCGCCATTACCAAAGCGTTGGGCGCATCCACTACTGGCGGCTGGTTGCGCTTTGAGGTGGATGCCGATGCCAAGTCGCCCATCGTGTACTTTGCGTACCCCAGCACCCAGGGCGGCGGGTTTGACTACTTGCGCCGCGAGGTCAAGCTGGAGCTGGGTACGCTCACCGACCAGCAGCCCACTGGCAGCTATGCCATCAAGCCCTTGCTGGCGGATGCTTTCCCCAAGTTGTTTGATGGCTGGGCCTGCAGCGTAACGGCGCTGGAGCTGGAACGCACGTTTTGGGAGAAGGCCACCATCCTGCATGCCGAGTTTCACCGCCCGGCAGAGTCGCCAACACCTACCCGCTATGCCCGGCATTACTTTGATATGGCCAAGCTACTGGGCCACCCCCATGCCACTCAGTACTTGGCCGACAAGACCCAGTGCCAGCGCGTGGTGGATTGGAAAAGCCGTGTGTTCGCACGTGGCTGGGCGCGTTATGACTTGGCCGTGCAAGGCACATTCCGGCTGACTCCGGCCCCACAGCGGCACGCCGATCTGGCGCAAGACTATGCGACGATGCGCCCCATGTTCATGACCGAGCCGCCACCGTTTGCAGACCTGATGCAGCGGCTGGCAGAGGCCGAGGCTGCTTTGAACGCGCAATAAGACGCGACGCAAACAAGAGCAACAAACAGTAGGGAGTTTGATGGCGTCCAATTTTTCATTCCTGCAGGCCGAATGGCCCGCGCTCTATGCAGAAGCTACCAAGGCCGAGCAGGCCGCTTTGAGCGACCCACGCACGGCCTGCTTCTATGCCCGGCGCACGCTGGAGCTGGCGGTGGTGTGGTTGTTTCAAGCCGAAGGCGGGCGCGGTGGCAAGCTGCAGATGCCCTACAAGCCCGACCTGTCGGCCTTCTTGTTTGAGCCCAGTTTCAAGGTACTGGTGGGCCCGGCGCTACACGCCAAGATGGACGTGGTGCGCAAACAGGGCAACAACGCCGTGCACAGCGCGCGGCCCATTGCCGCCGCAGACGCGACGGCCGTGCTGCGCGAGCTGTTTCAGGTGGCCTTCTGGCTGGCGCGCAACTATGGCCGTAACGTGGCCGCCCGGCCCGATCCGGCTTTGCAGTTCCACGCCGATATATTGCCGCGCCCACTGGATGCAGCAGCCGGGCAAGCAGCTGCCCAGGCTAGCGCGCAAGCCACGCAGGCCGCGTTGCAAAAGCTGGCCACGCTGGCCGATGAACTGGCTGCGCGCGATGCTGCGCTGGCAACTGCCCAACAAAAAACCGCCGCACTGGATGCCGAGCTGGCACAGCTGCGCGCCGAAGTAGCCGCCGCCAAAGCGGCCAACACGGCCACGCCCGACACGCACGACTACAACGAAGCGCAAACGCGCGATTTGTATATCGACTTGCTGCTCAAGGAGGCGGGCTGGAAGCTGGACCAAGCGCGCGACCGAGAATTTGAAGTTCAGGGCATGCCCAACAACCAAGGCGTAGGCTTCGTGGACTACGTGCTGTGGGGCGACGATGGCAAGCCGCTGGCGGTGGTGGAAGCCAAGCGCACCCGGCGCGATGCGCGCGTGGGCCAGCAGCAGGCCAAGCTGTACGCCGACTGCCTGCAAACCCAGTTTGGCCAGCGCCCGCTGATCTACACCACCAACGGCTACGAACACTGGTTCTGGGACGACACCACCTACCCGCCGCGCCCGGTGCAGGGCTTCCACAAAAAGGACGAGTTGCAACTGCTGGTGCAGCGCCGCATCAGTGCCAAACCGCTGGCGGGCGTAACCATCAACCCCGCTATCGTGGAGCGGCACTACCAGCTGCGCGCCATTCGCCGCATTGGTGAAACCTTTGAGAAAGACCGGCAGCGCAAGGCCCTGGTGGTGATGGCCACCGGCGCGGGCAAGACGCGCACCGTGATTGCGCTGGTAGACCTGCTGCAGCGCGCCAATTGGGCCAAGCGCATTTTGTTTCTGGCCGACCGCGTGGCGCTGGTGAACCAGGCGGCGAACGCCTTTAAAGCGCATTTGCCCGATGCGGCAGCGGTGAACCTGGTGACAGACAAGGAAACAGAAGGCCGCGTGTTTGTGTCCACGTACCCGACCATGATGGGGCTGATCAACGAGACGGACGATGGGCTCAGGCGCTTTGGCGTGGGGCATTTTGACCTCATCATCGTGGACGAGGCGCATCGCTCCATATACCAAAAATACAAAGCCATCTTTGCCTACTTTGATGCGCTGCTGGTGGGGCTGACGGCCACCCCCAAGGACGAAATTGACCGCAACACCTACAGCCTGTTTGAGCTGGAAAACGGCGTGCCCACCGATGCCTATGGCCTGGAAGATGCGATTGCCGAGGGCTACCTGGTGCCACCCCGTGCGGTGTCGGTACCGCTCAAATTCCAGCGCGAGGGCATCAAGTACGCGGAGCTAAGCGAAGACGAGCGCGCGCAGTGGGATGAACTGGACTGGGACGATGAAGGCCACGCCCCGGACGAGGTGGGTGCCGAAGCGGTGAACAAATGGTTGTTTAACACCGACACGGTGGACAAGGTGCTGGAGTTGCTGATGACCCAGGGACACAAGGTGGCTGGCGGCGACAGGCTGGGCAAGACGATTGTGTTTGCCAAAAACAATGCGCATGCCAACTTCATTGCGGACCGCTTCAACGCCAACTACCCGCATTACGCAGGGCAATTTGCCCGCGTCATCACCTACCAGACTGAGTACGCGCAGAGCCTGATTGACGACTTTTCCGTCAAGGAGAAAGCCCCGCACATCGCCATCTCAGTAGACATGCTGGACACCGGCATTGACGTGCCTGAGGTGGTGAACCTGGTGTTCTTCAAGATCGTGCGCTCCAAGGCCAAGTTCTGGCAGATGGTGGGACGCGGTACGCGCTTGTGCAAAAACCTGTTTGGGCCGGAGCTGGATAAAAAAGAGTTTGTGATTTTTGACTTCTGCCAGAACCTGGAGTTTTTCAGCCAGAACCTCGAAGGCAGTAAAGGCAATGTCGCCGAACCCCTGAGCCAGCGCACCTTCAAGGCGCGCTTGGAACTCTTGAGCGTGCTGGACGAGCAGCTGGCGCAAGAGCAGGGCGCGGGCGGTGCCAAGGTGTCGGAGCCTGCTGTGGGCTACGGCCTGACTACCGCCACCATGCGCGCCGACACGGCCAACCACTTGCACGCGGTGGTGGCAGGCATGCGGCTGGACAACTTTGTGGTCCGCCCGCAGCGCCGCTGGGTGGAGCCCTGGAGCCAGGCAGAGGCGTGGCACAAGATTACCGGCGACCAGCAGGCGGACTTGGCCCAACACGTCTCCGGGCTGCCCAGCGCCGTGCGTGATGACGATGAAGAAGCCAAGCGTTTCGATTTGCTCATGCTGCGCACCCAACTGGGTAGTGCGCGCGGCGATGTTGGCTTTGCCCGGCTGCGCGAGCAGGTGCGTGCGCTGGCCGATGGGTTGAGTGAGCTGGGCAGCATCCCGGATGTGAAGAAGCATATGGTGCTGATTGAGGCCGTGGCGGGCGAGGAGTGGTGGCAAGACGTGACCCTGCCCATGCTGGAGCAGGCACGCAGGCATTTGCGCGGTCTCATCAAGCTGCTGGAGAAGACGCGGCGCAAGGTGGTGTACACCGACTTTGAAGACGCTGTGGGCGAAACCTCAGAGGTGGCCTTGCCGCTGGGCGGCAGTGCAGGCAACTTTGAGCGCTTTCGCCAAAAGGTGCAAGCCTTCTTACGGGCTCACGAAAACCACATCACTCTGCACAAGCTGCGCCGTAACCAGCCGCTCACCGCGACCGACCTGGCCGAGTTGGAGCGCTTGTTGATCGACAGCGGCACAGCCACTGCTGAAGACGTGGCCCGCGCCGGGCAAGAGGCCCATGGATTGGGCCTGTTTGTACGTGGGTTGGTGGGCTTGGACCGCGAGGCGGCTACCCAAGCGCTCAACGGCTTTGTAGCGGGCAAGACCCTGAGCGCAAATCAGTTGGAGTTTGTAAACCTGATCGTCACCCATCTAACCGAGCGCGGCGTGATGGATGTGGGCTTGCTGTACGAGCCCCCTTTCACCAGCTATGCACCGCAAGGGCCGGACGCCTTGTTTACGTCTGCCCAGGTGGACGAGCTGTTTGGGGTGCTGGACCACATAAAGGCCACAGCGCAGGCGGCTTGATGAAGTGCTCTAGCGCCTGCTGGCCCCCGAATCTATTGTGCAGGCAGCTATTAAAAACGTAGCGTAAATAACTTCACGCAGTTTGCAGCGCAAAGCTCTCAGCGCTCGCCAACGGCCAGACCTGGCGGTAGATATTGGGTAAATTTTGCAGGTCTTCTCGCAGCAGGGCGCCATCGGCCAGTTGCGTCAAGATCAAACTCGCCAACGATTGCACGCGGTGGTCGGTACCTCTGCGCACAATGTGGTGGGGTGTGATCTCATTGGGTTTGGCAAGCCCCGCAGCCTGCACCAATTCCTTCAAGGCATACAGGGTTTGCTGGTGGAAGCTGTAGACGCGTTCGGCTTTGTCGGGCACTACCAGAGATTGTTGGCGCAGCGGATCTTGGGTGGTTACACCCGTGGGGCAATGGCCGGTGTGGCAGTGCTGCGCCTGCAGGCAGCCCAGCGCAAACATGAATCCGCGTGCACTGTTGCACCAGTCGGCACCCAGTGCCATGAGCCGTGCAATGTCAAAAGCGCTGACCACCTTGCCGGCTGCGCCAATCTTGATCCGGTGGCGCAGGTTGGCACCGCGCAGCGTGTTGTGCACCAGTAGCAAGCCCTCTTGCAGCGGTGAGCCCACGTGGTCGGTGAACTCCATAGGCGCTGCACCGGTGCCACCCTCGGCGCCATCCACCACAATAAAGTCGGGCGTGATGCCGGTAGAGATCATCGCCTTGACAATGGCAAACCACTCCCAAGGGTGGCCAATGCACAGCTTGAAACCGGTGGGCTTGCCACCTGAAAGCTCACGCAGGCGGGCAATGAAATGCATCATTTCTACCGGCGTGGAAAACGCGCTGTGGGATGCCGGTGAAATGCAATCTACGCCCTGCGGTACGCCGCGTGCCTGAGCAATTTCTGCGGTTACCTTAGCACCCGGCAGCATGCCGCCGTGGCCGGGCTTGGCGCCTTGGCTGAGCTTGAGTTCAATCAGTTTGACCTGCGGGTCGGTGGCGTTGGCAGTAAATTTTTCCGCGCTGAACGTGCCGTCGTCGTTGCGGCAGCCAAAGTAGCCTGAGGCCACTTCCCAGATCAGGTCTCCACCGTGCACGCGGTGGTGCTGTGAGATGGAGCCCTCGCCCGTGTCATGCGCAAAGCCACCGCGTTTGGCACCTTTGTTCAGCGCCAAAATGGCGTTGGCACTGAGCGCGCCAAAGCTCATGGCCGAAATGTTGAACACACTCATGGAATACGGTTGTGCGCAGTCGGGTCCCACGGTTATACGAAAGTCGTGCGACGGCAGGGTGGTGGGGGCCAGCGAGTGGTTGATCCACTCATAGCCTTCGGCGTGCACATCCAACTGTGTGCCAAAGGGGCGCTTGTCCGGGTCGCCCTTGGCGCGCTGGTACACCAGCGAGCGCTGCGCGCGCGAAAACGGCGTGGCCTCGTTGTCGCTCTCAATGAAATACTGGCGAATCTCCGGCCGCACAAACTCCAGCATGAAGCGAATGTGCCCAATGATGGGGTAGTTGCGCAGGATGGAGCGCTTGCTTTGGCGCAAGTCATACACGCCAACCGCCACCAGCGCGCCGAAAAGAACCAAGGGCGCTACACCCACCCCAAATGCCACAAGACTGAAGCCGCTGAGCAGCAGCGCAAAAACTGACAGACCCATAACGGTGTAGCGCACGGGAAAGAGTGCGTTGATGGAGTTGAGCATCGTCAAATGTTCCTGAAGTGGTCCTGAAGACAAAAAAAGTCGGTGTGGCCCCAACGATAGCAGCCAACGGCACCACCACAAAACGGTGTTAACCCGTGCCAATGGGTAGCCCATCGAAACAACCCCATCACTTACCCAAAACTGCCGCCGTAGTGCGAATACGCCTAGTGCCCTGTAGCTAGTTCTAGCTACAGACGTGATTGCTCTAGCCGAGAAAAATCATGCAGTCGACAGCCAAGACGACGGGGGTTCGGATTTTGGATACCTGAAATCAGAAATCAGGTTCTTCAGCTGGGAACCCATCCACTTATAGACACAACATCGATCAATTTTTTGCACAGGAACACGACATGAAACTTACCGCCAAACAACTGCTTGCGCTACTGCTCTGCGCAACGCTTTCTCACACGGCCTTGGCCAGCAAGAACTCGGAAGAAAAAGCCAAGGAAAAGAAAGAACAAAAAGAAAACGAAGAAAAGAAAAATGAAGAGCAAAAGAAGAAGCACGATGATGCTGAGAAAAAGAAGCAAGAAGACCACCAAGCTGAAGTAGCTGCTGAAGCAGCCGCCAAAGCCGCACACGAGGCAAAGCTGCGTGAGCAAGAAGCCGCCAATCGGGCCGAGCGACTGGCGCGAGAAGCAGCAGAAGCCGCGCAAAAGAAAGCGCATGAGGAAAAGCTGGCTAAGCTAGCCGCAGAGCAAAGGGCAGCAAAAGAGAAAGCCGCTGCAGAGCAGGCAGCCCGTCAAGCTGCAAAAACAGCACAAGAAAAGCACGAAATCAAACTCAAACAAGAGGCCGTAGACCGCGCAAAAGAGGCGTTGGCCACTGCAGCCCGCAAGGAAGCACAGTGGGTTGCGATCAATGGCCCACGCCCACCACGCCCACAGCCTCCCGTGCCAGACACGCCGGAAGAAGAGGCACAGTCTGTTGTCGACCTGCAAGCGATCATGAACAGCATGACTCCGTACGAGTTGGCTGAGTTGGCTGAGTGTATGGGATTGAATGTAAATACACTCCCCGGAGGCACAAGCGCAGTCATCACCCCTGCTCAGGCAGCTGCGCGAGCTGTCGAAATGTTTAATCGCCTAAAAATGGGCTTCTCATCAGTGAAAACATTTCTCGACGTTGTAGGTAAGGCGGATGTCGGCAAGCTGGGCGCTTTGGCTAGCAGCCCGATCTTCAAATCGGTAATGGCTCAAGAGAATACTTTTAAGGCGATGAAAAATCTTGGCCTGGTTGTTACCGGTACCCAGACAGCCATTTACTATGCGCAGGCTTGGATGTACGCCGGCGACTACGTAGCCAACCCAACCGACGAAAACTTGTGGAAGTCTATGGTTGCTTCAGGTAAAGGCGATGCGAATATGCTGGCCATGACTCTATCTTTGCAAAAAGGTAGCCCTCAGGCCGCTGGTTTTGGATTGGCCAATATGGTTCTTGCGTTGGCTGGCCAGGAAACTGCAACTAGTGTGATTGCGAAATCCAATGCCATTGCCGCCGCGGTTGCAAATCCTAAAACCAACGCTGTAGCTATGGGGGCCATTAAAGCAGTTCTCAAAGATACTGCGCAGGCCATACAAACCAACGATCAGCAATTTGCATTTATTCAAGCTCGACTCTTGAATCCGGCGACTTCAGCAGAAACCGGGAAAATCATTTTGGATGCGCTTGGTCAACAGACACAAGCCGGTTTTGAAAAGTGGAAGCAAAACCTCCTCAATCCTCAGCCATAAGCCTAAGCTTCTAGGATAGTGATTTTGGCCGTGCGGCCCCCAGTTGAGTATTTAACTGGGGGCTGTTTCTTTTATAGGGTTGGATAGGGGCAAATGCAGATGTAAAGCGGTGCCGGCTGCAAGACTTTTCCAGGATACCGTGGCACCAATCGTTTCAGCGCGCCGCAATTGATTCTGCAAACCCTTGCCACCCTTGATTAGTGCGGCATCAACATCAAACGACAAGCCGTCGTTCATGACAGTAATCAAAACACCGTCACCCTGCACTTCAGTTGTAACCGTGATGTGGGTAGCTTGCGCATGTTTGATGATGTTCGTAATCGCCTCTTGCAAAATGCGCAAAATATGCAACGAACTGCTCGGCGTCAGCCATGGAAGGTTGGGCACATCGCCCACATGCCAGTGCAGTTGCAGGCCCGCACTTTCAAGCCGTGGGGCTAGCCGAAAACGCAAGGTTGCCAGTAGCAACAGCAAGTCGGCTTCCACTTCTTCCATGGAGTCAATGGCGAGTTTCAAATCGTCAATGCAACCCCTTAGCACATCCACTATGTCGTTCTCATTGAGCTTGCCGCGTTCCACGGAATGCAAGGCAGCAATCAGCGATGAGCCCAGGCCATCGTGCATGTCTTGCGTCATCCGCTGGCGCTCTTGCCCCAGCAACTTGCTCTGTTCTGATTCGCGCAACTGCTGATGGATAGAGGTGAGTTCTGCCTTCTGCTCTTGCAGACGCGCTTCCAGACTGGCGTTGACGTTTTGAACATCAGATATCGCCTTGCTGCGAATGAGGTGGAAGCGATCCGCAAGCGCAAAGGCCAATAGCATCATCTCGACGGCCGAGCCAATTTCCATGGCATAGGTCGTGAAAAAGTTGCTCGGAATGACGGCCAGCGTTTTCAAATTGGTGATCACCCCACCAAGGATGAGCAAAGAAAATGCTGCCATGGCGTAGTAGCCCGAGCGATGCCCCTTCTTCATGAAATAGACAATCGCACCAAACGCCAAGAGCATTTCTAGAATGGCAAAAGGAATGAGCGCCCCAAACACAAAGGGCGTTGAGACGAGAAGTACAAAGGGGACTGCCAGATTGCTGCACGCGATGAACTTCAGCCATTTGTTGACTCTTGGCAAGAAATACATTGTGTTGAGAAAATGCCGCGAGAACAGCAAATAGCTCGACAGTGCGCTGATTGCAGTGACTTGAAAGGCCGTTCGCGACCACAAAATTGCATTCGGCCACAGGTATTGTTTTGCCAAACCGTGCTGCTCCGCTACAAATAGAGCCAAGCAGATGACGCTGATGAAGTAATACAAATACAGTTTCTCTCGCAACATCACGAAGAGAAATATATTCAGCACTACCATCCCCAGCACCATGCCGAAATACCACCCCTGCACGAGATAGTCTTCGCGCTCGTGGGCGTAGAAAGATTCCGGTTCCCACATTGCAACTGGCACAAAGGCACTCGTTGCTTGGATACGCAGGTAGAGCACTTGGTCTACATGTGGCAACACCGTTACGGGAAATACAAAATGCCGGCTCAGGTAGGGGCGTGAAGCGAATGGCGTCGCGTTGCCCGTCACTATTGATTGATAGTTTCCAGTGGCGTCTTGCTGGTACAACGCAACATGGTCAAGCTCGGGGTTGCTGATTTCCAGGAAGCGCAATGCACGGCTTTCGCTTGCGTTGCGCAAGTGCAGTCGGAACCAATATGCTGCGCCGGTGAAGCCAAAGTTGAAAGCGTCTGCCGTAGAGTGATGCGTCACAAAATCCTTGGCAACATTGCTGCCTTGCACGTCGGCAAGTGTCATTGCCAAGCGGGTGTCTTCGAGAGTTGCAAAATAGGGTATCAGCGATACCGATTCCCCGCGCACAAGATTGACATCGAGAACCTTGTACAGCGCCACGCCTTGCTTCTCAGGTGGCGTTTTTTCTGCGGATATGGCAGGTGCCGCTGGCAACACGAAAGCGCACAGCAGTATGAGCATAAGGCGGCGAAATATATCGGGCCGCATCACGGTTGCAAGCTTGGTTAAAAACCCATGCCACATATCAGTCGACCAACAATCCTTGAATGCGAGCTTCATAGATTGCTTCGGCCTTGGATTTCACTTCCAGCTTTGAATAGATGCGCCTTACAAAACTCAAGACGGTATGGCGTGATATCTGCATTAAACCGGCAATCTCTTCGTAGTTAAACCCCTTGGTGATGTAGAGCAACACTTGGTGCTCACGCGCCGACAGCGCGGAACCTGCCGAGGGTGCAACTGGCACAGGGCCATCAACTTGCTCTTCGGATGATGGGCTTTGGCGAAATCGCTTTAACAAGTGACGCGCGATCAAGGGGCTAATCGGACTACCGCCACTGTTCAGGCAGCGAATTTCGTCAACCATGATTCGTGCGTTGCTGTCTTTAAGCAAGTATCCGCTTGCACCCGCTTCTATGGATTGAATAACATGCAGCTCATCACCAAAGGTTGTGCTCACCATAATTCCGCATTGGGGCCACGCTGTTTGTGCCGCGCGAATTACATCAATACCAGAACCATCGGGAAGACCCAAATCAACCACCAAAATGTCGGCTGGCGCAGAATTCAAAATACTGAGTGCGCGGGCCTTGGTGTTGGCGCTTGTCACCAAGTGCATGTCCCGTGCTGTGGCAAGCGCTTCTTCAAATGTCTGCTGAAAATGAAGATCATCTTCAACTAAAACAACGTTGATGGTTGGCAAATGGGGTTTTGTAGGCATAAATACATCCCTGCACGCATGTCTGCAGGTTTGCAGCGGAATGAAGCCTTCTCTTTTATCATGCCTGTGTGACAGTACGCAGTCGCCTGCTGGAAGTCGCTACAAGGCAAAATAGCGATGCCCTATTTCCGGTGGTTTTCTGCATCCATCAAGACCATAACCGCAACACGATTCCCACATCCACCATGAATGCCACATTTTCCGCAGCAGAATCTTCCGTTGCCACTACTCCCGATGAAGCGTCTGATGCCGTCAGCGCAGACCAATTCGACACGATTGACGCCATCCTGGACGACCTGCGCACCCGTTACGACGAAACGCCGCAGTGGGAGTTTTGCGAAGGCTTCATGGCTGCGTTGATCTGCTGCCGCCGCTTCATTCCACAAGCCGAATACCTCGATGTGTTGTTGGCCGTCCCTGCGGACGATGCCATCGCAGTTGTAGCGGCTGATGACACCACCGTTGGTGGCAGCGATGGGTCGTTTGCGGATGCTGCGCAGCGCGCGCAGTTTTTACAAATTTGGAACCAGAGATGGGCCGAGATACAGACTGCGCTCGATACCCCTATTGAGTCGCTGGAAGATGCTGCCGCCTACCACCCCGAAGTGATGGATGTGCGGGGTGCCATGGCCGCCTTGTCGCCAGAAGAACGCGCCGAACTGCCAGACGAAGCGCTACCCGCATTTGGCCAGGTCTGGGCGCTGGGTTTTATGTTTGCGGTGGAGGCCTGGCCAGAGGAATGGGCCGAGCCCAGTGACAAGAAGGCCGCCAAATGGCATGACGTGGCGTTGCAAGCCATTGTGGCGCTTACCGAAGACGACACAGGCGAGCCCGAGCTCTCTCCGTTCAGCGAAGACGGCCCCCCTTCCATGAGCACGGACCGGCTCAATGCGTTCGCCGATGCAGTGTGGTCGGTCTATGACTTGCGTGAAATTTGGCGCGGCATTGGTCCCCGTGTGGAAACTTTGCGACGCGCCGAAGTGCCAGGTCGCAACGACCCCTGCCATTGTGGTAGCGGCAAGAAGTACAAAAAATGCCACGGTGCCTAGCGCGCACTCCTTCGTGCGCGCCCATAAGGGTGTTCCCTAGGGCCTTATTTTCGCGATTGAAATGGTTGTCTGTATCGCATAGCCGCGTTACGATGTGTTGAGGCTCTTGGTAGAAGCCTGGGTGTCCCTCTCTGGGGATATTTGATCGCGGAAACAGCTGGAGAGACGTTATGAATATGGATTCCTGGACCGTGCGCATGCGCCTGAGCGTGGGCTTTGGTGTAGTGTGCGCATTGTTGCTGGTGATCGTCATTATTGGCCTGGGTTCCATGGGGCGTATCGATGACGCGATGAATAGAATAGTTCACGACTCCGTACCCAAGCGGGATGCAACCAGCACCATTGTGGATCAGTCTGACGTCATTGGTGTCGAGTTGCGCGACATGATGCTGACCACAAGCATGGACGAGCGAAAGAGGCAGTTGCAAAACATAGCCCAGGCACGGCAGGTCATTTCCAAAAATATTGAGTTGCTGGACCGTTTGGTGACTTTGCCCAAAGGCAAAGAAATGCTCCAGCGTTTTAAGGACCAGCGCGTCAAGTATGTTGCGGCCATTGAAGAACTGAGCGCCCTGATCATGGCAGACAAAGACGATCAGGCGCGAACCTATCTGGTCAGCAAGCTTCGTCCGGCGTTGGCGGAGTACCAAGCTGCTATTTCTGCATTGGGGCAGCAACAAGTCGAGTTGATGGAGGAGAGCGTCACGCAAGGGGCTGGGATCTATTCCGAAGCCCGCGTCTTGATGATTGGCCTCGGTGTTCTTGCGCTTGCGTTGTCAGGCGCGATTGCGCTGGTCATTACGCGCAAGCTCGTGCACGAACTTGGTGGCGAACCGCATGCTGCTGCTGAATTGGCTCGTGCTGCTGCACAAGGCGATTTCACCTACAAAGTGGCGATTCAGCATGGTGATACAAGCAGCCTGCTTGCCAACCTGTCAGCCATGCAACTCAATCTTGCCAAGGTGGTAGGCACGGTGCGCCACGGGTCAGAAGGTGTCGCCATGGCTAGTGCCGAAATTGCTGCCGGTAATAACGATTTGTCCGCGCGCACCGAGCAGCAGGCCAGCGCACTGGAGCAAACCGCAGCCTCCATGGAAGAACTGGGCTCCACCGTCAAACAAAATGCCGACAGCGCACGCCAGGCCAACCAGTTGGCACAAAGTGCCTCCACCATAGCCGTTGAAGGCGGCAACGTTGTAGGTCAAGTGGTGGAGACCATGAAGGGCATCAACGAATCCAGCCGCAAGATATCAGACATCATTAGCGTGATTGACGGCATTGCATTCCAGACTAACATCTTGGCGCTCAATGCGGCTGTGGAAGCCGCGCGTGCGGGTGAGCAGGGCAGGGGCTTTGCGGTGGTGGCCAGTGAAGTGCGGTCCTTGGCCGGACGCTCCGCCGAAGCAGCCAAAGAAATTAAATCCCTCATCAACGCCAGCGTCGAACGCGTTGAGCATGGCACTACGCTGGTGGATCAAGCCGGCGTGACCATGGCCGAAGTGGTGACCAGTATCAAGCGCGTGACCGACATCATGGGCGAGATCAGTGCTGCCAGCAGCGAACAAAGTCTGGGCGTAGCCCAGGTGGGCGAAGCGGTCACCCAAATGGACCAGACCACCCAACAAAACGCTGCGTTGGTGGAAGAAATGGCCGCAGCCGCTAGCAGTTTGAAGAGCCAGGCCCAGGAGCTGGTGCAGGCTGTCGCATTTTTCAAGGTAATTGGCGGTGCGCAGCACGCCGGTCTGCCACGCACGCCGGTGCGCTCCAGTGCACCCAGCATCAAACCGTTCAAGGGGCCTGAGCGCCGTGTGCTCACGTCGTCTGCCAGTGCACGTAGACCTGCTGCGCCTGCCAGTGCACCACCAAGTGCGGCTGCTGCACCAGCCAGTCAGCCCCAAGCCAAAGCTGATGCGGGCGGCGCGGATGATGGATGGGAAACCTTTTAAATGACACGCGGCAGCGCGTCGCTCAGGTAGTCGTACACCGCACGAATGCGCCGGTTGGTCCGAATTTCACGGTGCACCGCTAGCCACATGGGCAAGGGCGGTACCCTAATGGCATCGGGCAATACCCGCACCACATCGGTGTCCGTGCGCGCCATATAGTCGGCCACAAAGCCGATTCCCAACCCGGCGCGCACCGCCTGCCACTGCACGATGAAATCATCGGTGCGCAATGCAAAGGCCTCGGGGCCCACTTCAAATCCCATGGCTCGAAACCCCTGCAGAATCGTGTCGTCTGCATCGCTGCCAATCAGGTCGTGTTGCAGCAAATCTGGTAGCTGGCGAATGACGCTGCGCCGCGCCAGATAGGCTTTGTGGGCATAGGGCCCCACCACGACAGTGCCGATTTTTTTGGCCACCAGAGTGGCCTGTTCGGGCCGCACCATGCGAATGGCAATGTCGGCCTCGCGCCGCAGCAGGTTCGACACCTGATTGCTCGACACCAGCTCCACCTGAATATCCGGTAGTTCGGACCGCATACCAGCGAGCACCCCCGGCAGCAATTGCACCGCCACCGGCACACTGGCGGTGATGCGCACCGTGCCGCTGGTCTGCATCTGTGCGCCGCTGAGCGTGCGCGTCAACTGCAATGCACCGGATTCCATCGCACGGGCCGATTCGGCCAATTGCAATGCGGTGGGTGTGGGCACTAGCCCGCGCCCGGTGCGCTCGAACAGCACCACACCGAGCTGACTCTCCAGTTCTGCAATGTGGCGGCCCAATGTGGGCTGGCTGGTTTTGAGCACTCGTGCAGCACCTAGCAAGCTGCCATGGTCGAGTGCGGCAAGGAAGGATCGGACCAGACTCCAATCAAACCGGGTTGATAGCGTGGTATTCATAAGTGCATATCTGGTGTGTTGATTTATGCAATTGTGCATTGTGTCAATCGTTTCCACAATTCAAACCATCAGCACACTTTGGGAAACATGATGCACAACACTGTTTTGATTCTGGGCGCGAGGGGCCGCTTTGGTCTGGCCACTGCACGCGCCTTTGCGAACGCTGGCTGGCATGTCTTGGGCCACATCCGCCCGGGTGCGCAAGTGCCCGACAACGCGGGCTCAATTGAATGGCTGGATATTGATCTCCAGGACACCGATACGCTGGTACAGGCCGCGCAAGGAGCCACGGTGGTGGTGCATGCGCTCAACCCCGCCTACACCAACGCGGCCTGGAAAGCCCAAGCCCTGCCCATGACCGAGGCAGCGCTGGCCATTGCGCGCGCGCTGGGTGCTACGCTCATGGTGCCCGGCAACGTTTACAACTTTGGTGTCAACATGCCACCCGTGCTGCGCGAGCACACGCCCCAGCAGGCACGCACCGTCAAGGGCCAAGTGCGGGTTCAGATGGAGGCGCTGCTAGAGAGCTCTGGTGTGCCGTGCGTTGTCATTCGCGCCGGGGACTTTTTTGGCGCCGGCACCGGCACCTGGTTTGACAAAACCGTGGTCAAGGACATCCGCAAGGGCGTATTCACCTACCCCGGCGCGCCCGATGTATCCACCGCATGGGCGTATCTGCCAGACCTGGGGCGTGCGTTTGTGGAAGTTGCCTTGCGCCGTGCTTCGTTGCAGCGGTTTGAAGTGTTTCACTTCGCAGGCCATAGCGTTACTGGCCAACGCTGGATGGATGTGCTCACCCCCGTGGCGCGGGCCCAAGGCTGGATGCAACCTAGTGCTGCATTGAAACTGGCCCGTCTGCCGTGGGCCGTCATCCGCATGGGCGCTTTGTTCATACCCACCTGGGCGGCGTTGCGTGAAATGCAGTACCTGTGGACAACACCACACGCCCTGGCCAACGAAAAGCTCACCGCCCTGATCGGACCCGAGCCGCATACGCCCTTGGCGCACGCCGCACAACAGGCGGTGGCGGACTTGGGCTTTATCGTCCCCAAAGCAACCACCAGCGCCGATAGTGCTGGAGCGCAAGCATTAGCAGTGCAGTAATAGACAAGACCAAAAGGCAACCAACATGACAACACACAATCAATCTCTACCCCATGCGGCCATGCCGCGCCGCAATTTTCTACGCGTGGTGGGGGGCGGAGCGGTTACTTCGATCGCCGCCGCAACACTGGCGTCGACCGGCTTGTCGGCCTGTAGCCAAGGCATACCCAGCGAAGCCACAGAGGCCTGGCGTGGCCCCGGGCCTGGTGTGACGGCCCAAACCGATGTGCGCCATTGGTTGCTGAGCTACGCCATCCTGGCGCCACACTCCCACAATCTCCAATCATGGATTGCAGATTTGGCCACGCCCAACGTCATCACCCTGTACTGCGATTTGCAGCGCGTATTGCCGCAAACCGATCCACTGTCGCGCCAGATCATGGTGAGCCATGGCACGTTTCTGGAACTACTTGACATGGCAGCGCGCGAACGTGGATTGCGCGCAGACATCACCTTATTTCCGCAAGGCGCATTTGGCCCGACGGAGCTGGACAAGCGCCCAGTGGCAACGGTGCGCTTAACGCCAGACGCTACGGTGCAAAAAGACCCACTGTTTGCGCAGATCCTGCTGCGCCACACCAACCGCAGCAGCTATGACATCACTCGCAGCGTGCCGCAGGCAGCGTGGGTCGCCATGGAGGCCGCTGCAAACCCTGCAGGCGCACCGCGCATTCGGGTGGACTATGCGGGGCTGGACCACGCCGCCGCACTGGCAGAGCACCGCCGCATTGCGCTGGAGGCCTGGCGCATTGAGCTGACGGTGCCGCGCACCATCATGGAGTCTTTCAATGTTTTGCGCGTAGGTGCATCAGAAATCGCCACCCACCGCGACGGCCTGTCGCTCACCGCGCCTATGATTGTGGCTATGGACCGCGTAGGGCTGTTTGACCGAAGCCACGCGCCCGCGCCGGATTCTTTTGCCACCACCAGCCAGATCAAAGACTTTGCGGCCACGCTTGCCAGCACGCCGGGCTTTGTGTGGATGGAGTCGCCCACCAATGACCGTGCCACGCAAGTCAATGCTGGGCGTGCCTACGTGCGGCTGCAGCTGGCCGCCACTGCGCAAGGCTTGGCGTTGCATCCAATGTCCCAAGCGCTACAAGAGTACCCGGAGCAACAGCAACTTTATGACGCCATCCACGCCCTGACCGGCGCGAAGGCGCGGGGTGCGACGTTGCAAATGTGGGCGCGAGTGGGCTTTGCACCGGCAGTGGGGCCAGCGCCTCGGCGTCCTTTGAACGCGTTTATTCGGGCGTGACAGGTGGTTTTTGCAACGGTGGGTTTTGCAGTAGTGCAACCAGCCGCTGCAACGCATACGCCACCGTGGCCGCGCGCACCTGTGCACGGTCGCCTGCAAAGCATTGCACCTCGGTAGCCACACCGGAAGGTGTAGCCCAGCCCAGCCAGACGGTGCCCACCGGTTTGGCGGCAGTGCCACCACTGGGGCCCGCCACGCCGGTGACGGCAATGGCCACCTGCGCTGCAGAGCGCTGCAAGGCACCTTGTGCCATGGCGTGCACCACGGGCTCGCTGACTGCGCCGTGTTGGGCAATCAGCGCTGCGTCTACACCCAGCATCTCGGTTTTGGCGGCATTGGCGTGGGTGACAAAGCCGCTCTACAACCAGTCGCGG
>JACCDN010010285.1_pt1 | contig 92371 bp, 84 predicted proteins | sample 7441691 | NCBI WGS metagenome assembly JACCDN01 (sample SAMN15323439, study PRJNA562643) | freshwater metagenome | isolation source: river surface water | place: USA:Blue River Watershed | collected 2017-08-16 | reverse complement strand
TAGGCGCATTTCGTGATAAAGCTATGACGAGGTGGATGTTGGGAGTCAGAAAGAAAGCTATTTTGCTTTCACATAAACTTCCGAACCGAGCTCCTTGAACTTCTCGCTCATTTGATCCATGCCTTTTTTGGCTTCTTCGGCTTTGGCGTAGTCGCGCACGTCTTGCGTGATTTTCATCGAGCAGAATTTCGGGCCGCACATTGAGCAGAAATGGGCGACTTTGGCGCCGTCGGCGGGCAAGGTTTCGTCGTGATAGGATCTTGCTAATTCTGGATCTAGAGCAAGGTTGAATTGGTCTTCCCAGCGGAATTCGAAGCGGGCTTTAGAAAGTTCGTCGTCGTGAGCACGGGCGGCGGCGTTGCCTTTTGCCAAATCGGCGGCGTGAGCGGCAAGTTTGTAAGTGATGACGCCAGTTCGCACATCTTCTTTATTTGGCAATCCCAAATGTTCTTTCGGTGTTACGTAGCAAAGCATCGCGGTGCCAAACCAGCCAATCATTGCCGCGCCAATTGCGCTTGTGATGTGATCATATCCTGGAGCAATGTCGGTGGTTAAGGGCCCAAGGGTGTAGAATGGAGCCTCGTGGCACCACTCCAATTGTTTTTCCATATTTTCTTTAATCAAATGCATCGGAACGTGACCGGGACCTTCGATCATCACTTGGCAATCGTGCTTCCACGCGATTTGAGTAAGTTCGCCCAAAGTTTTTAATTCACCAAATTGCGCTTCATCATTGGCATCGGCGATACATCCCGGACGAAGGCCATCGCCCAGCGAAAAGGCGACGTCGTATTTTTTCATGATTGTGCAAATATCTTCAAAATGGGTGTAGAGGAAATTTTCTTGATGATGTGACAAACACCATTTGGCCATAATTGATCCGCCGCGCGAGACAATTCCCGTCACGCGATTGGCGGTTAGTGGCACATATTGCAAACGAACGCCAGCGTGAATGGTGAAATAATCAACGCCTTGTTCAGCTTGTTCAATCAAAGTGTCGCGGAAAATTTCCCAAGTTAAATCTTCAGCAATTCCGCCAACTTTCTCTAAAGCTTGGTAAATTGGCACGGTGCCAACTGGAACTGGACAATTGCGAATAATCCATTCGCGAATGTTGTGAATGTTGCGGCCCGTTGATAAATCCATCAAAGTGTCGGCGCCAAAACGCGTGGCCCAAATCATTTTTTCCACTTCATCTTCGATGCCAGAAAAGATCGAAGAATTGCCGATATTGGCGTTAATTTTGACCAAGAAATTGCGGCCAATAATCATTGGTTCAGATTCTGGATGATTGATATTATTGGGAATGATGGCGCGGCCAGAAGCAATTTCGTCGCGGACAAATTCTGGCGTAATAAATTTGGGAATTTTGGAACCGAAAGTTTCGCCAGAAATTTTGGAAGCTGCTGCCAATTTCTCGCGTGTCATATTTTCGCGAATTGCAACATATTCCATTTCTTTGGTGATGATGCCAGCACGGGCGTAAGCCAGTTGCGTTGGTTTTTGCCCAAGCTTCGCGCGAACTGGTTTGAATTCTGACAAATCAAATTCTGGTGCCGATGGTTTGGCGCCAACGGCGGTTACGCCATTATCTTCGGGTTTTACAATTCGTCCTTGATATTCTTCAACGTCGCCACGTTCCATAATCCATTGCTGGCGTAGCTTTGGCAGGCCTTTATTCAAATCAATTTTATCCAAAAAATCTTGATCAGAATAAACGCCAGAAGGGTCGTAAACTACGAAAGATTTATTTTCAGATTTTTCTGAGAGTTTAATTTCACGCATGGCAACCTTCACATCGGCAAATTTTGCACTTGGTACGTAGATTTTTTTGGAAGCGGGAAGTGGCCCTAAAGTTATTTTTTTTGTAATTTTTTGATTAGTCATATTCTTGAAAATTTGTGTAAATTCTTGCGATCAGAGCTGCGAAGAGGAAACATACCAACATTGAAATCAAAGTATCACCAAAAAAATGTACGCCTTTGGCCATTTGGTAGAGGCCTAGGATCCAGCCTAAAATTAAGGCACTTGCAAGGCTAAAAATGCGCTGCGATTTTTTTCTTAAAGCGAAAAATAAAATCATAAAAGCAAAGCCGGTTACGCAGTGGCCAGCGGGAAAACATAAGCCCTTTTTTGTGGCGTGAAAATCTGCGGGGTAAGAATCAAAAATTTTGACGTAAGGCTTGTCGCCGTCATAGATTTCAAGCTGCGTTGGACAATAGACATTGGTGAATTTTTTAAAATTGCCAACGCTTAACGGAATGATAATCAGGCCAAGAAAAATTAGAAAAAAACGGTGACGATTTTTGTAAAATTTTTCGCCGCCTTGATTTCGAAATCCTAAAACCACACAGGCAAAACAATAAAATGCAGCAACCCCAAAGAGAACTTTGGGAAAATTGTAAAAGATAAATTTTTTGATCGGATCGGTGCGATCAATCAGCCAATGTTTGCCATCAAGAATGAATAAATGTTTCTGAATATCGAGATCGATATTAGTTGTTTGCAGAAGCCACAAACTCAGACAAATCAAGATCAAATCGATGATGATTAGAAGATCAATTTGATTTTTGGGCAGAGAAATTTTTGAGTTTTTCATTTTTAAATAGATGACTTGCAACTTGGTAATAAGCGATGGCTTCGCTCATTTCTTTTTCGTCATAATCTTTGGTGACGGTTTCTTTCGAAGATTCCCAGCCATAATTTTTGATCACGACATCGAAGACTTTTTTTTCTTTTTTTGGTTTGAGCAAATAGAGCTTGTCGCCTTTGAAATAGCCAATGTCCGAGTAAGTGCTGACAAAAGAACGGGAGTCGATAGTTTTGCCGTTATTCAAAACATCGGTGCCGAAAAATTTCGATTTGTAAGACAGATTTAAAATGCCCATTAAAGTTGGAGCAAGATCAATTTGGCTGACATTCTTGGCAAAAATTTGCGGCTTAATAATTTTTGGCGCGAAGAAAATTGCTGGAATTTGATAACGCCACAAAGGCATGTCAGTATTGCCAGCAGAGCCAGCACAATGATCGGCAACGAAAACAAAAATAGTATTATCAAACCACGGTTTTTTCTTGGCTTCTTCAATCAATTTTCCAATCGCATAATCGGTATATTTTACGGCGCCGTTGCGACTAGTTTTGGAATTAATGTCAATTTTTCCGTCAGGATAAGTGAAAGGACGGTGATTCGACGTGGTCATGATGAAGTTTAAAAAAGGCTTACTTGCTGCAAAAGATTTATCGGCTTCGCTTATTGCTTTGTTGAATAAATCTTCGTCAGCCACGCCCCAAGCGTTGGAGAAGGTGATTTCATTTTTGGCAAAAGTTGGACGATCAACAATTTCAAAACCGTTATTGCCGAAAAAATAATTCATATTGTCGAAATACCCGTCGCCGCCGTAAAGGAATTTTGCTTCGTAGCCGCGATCTAAAAGTGGACTAGAAATGTTGAAAAGATTTTCGTTATTGGGACGGCGTACGATTGAATTTCCTGGGGTCGGTGGAACTCCAAGAGACAATGCTTCAAGGCCGCGAACCGTGCGAGTTCCTGTCGCTTTTAAATGAGTGAAAACTAAGCCTTGTTTTGCTAAAGCATCAAGATTTGGCGTGATATTTTCGGTGTTGCCAAATCTGTTCATAAAATCGGCGCTCATGCTTTCAATCGAAACAAAAATTACGTTATATTTTTTTTCTGGGCCGGCTTTTGGTTGGGGAATTATGCGAGCAATATCGTCTTCGTTTAAAAATTTTGAGCGCGGTTCTTGGCGCAAAATTAAGCTGCGCAAATTGTTGGTCGCAACTTTTAAATCTTCGCCAGCGTAAAGCGAATCGTAGTCAATTTGATTGTTACGATAGGCTGAGAACAGTTGATAAATGCCGTTCGAAGCGATTTCGTTAACGTAATTATTTTGAGAAATGCGCGTAACTTTTGAGCTATCAATTGCAAAAAATGCGATTGATAAAGCGGCGGCGTAAACTGTGAATTTTTTTAAACGACAGAGAAATTTTTCTTCTTTTGTGACAACAATTTTTTTATAAGTGAAGAAGAAAATCGCGCCAGAAATCGCGACAATTAAGCCGATCAATAATCCCATTGGATAAGATTCTATGATGTTGGCAATGACTTCTGTCGTGTAAATTAAATAATCGACAGCGATGAAATTGAAGCGGGTTTGGAATTCGTCCCAGAAAGTAATTTCAGAAAAAACCGAAAAAATAATGACGAAGAGAAAGATGAAATAAAAAATTTTGTTGGCGATTTGGTGTTTTGTGGAGTTAAAAAATTTGCTCGGAACGAAAGTATAATAAGCGAGCGGAAGTGCGATTATGTAAGCTAAAGCCAAGATGTCGAAAAAAAATCCGATGGCGTAAGCTTCAACTAAAGTTAAAATTGAAAAATCAATTTCAGCTCTTTGGCGGATGAAAAAAAATGTGCGCAGAAGAAAAGAAAGAGTAGCAAAAATCATCAGAATTTTGCCCCAAGAGCAGCGGCATTCGCCGCAAAGTTTTTTCATTTTTTTTAATGAGAAAATTATTTTTTGAACATCTGCAACATGCGCCAAGTGACGAAAAATCCGCCGAAAATATTGATCGAAGCGATGACGATGGCGATGAAACTGAAAGCCGAAACTAGCGAAAAGCTTGATGCTGATCCAAGTGCGATGATAGCGCCAACTACGATAACGCCAGAAATGGCGTTAGTTACGGCCATTAAAGGTGTGTGCAGTGCAGGAGTGACTTTCCAAACTACGAAATAACCAACGAAGCAAGTTAGGACAAAAACCGTAAGGCCAAAAATAAACGGATCAATACCGCCGCCGTGAGAAGCGATAGAACTTAGTTCTGCCATTTTTAAAACTAGCTGATCTGAGTTTTTGGTGATTTGTTCAGATAATTGGATGATTTCTTCTAACTGTGTCATGGCTTGATTTGCTTATTTTGAGGGCGTTTTTTGAGAATAGAATGATAAAAAAATGTATTTTGTGTGACCAAAGCTGTCAATTAAAAATCCTGATTTCCTGCGTCCTTGTTATTGCGAACGCAAGCAAATGATCTTGCATGATTTTGTTTGCACAAAGACAAATCCCTTGCGTTTGGGAAGGCGATGAGTCGGAGATGTATGCAGATTCAAGCTGGAGGTTATTGGTTGGGACGGAAGGATTCGAACCTACGCATGACGGGATCAAAACCCGTTGCCTTACCACTTGGCTACGTCCCAATAATAAAAGAAATGATGTGAATCTAGGGGGGAGGAGCAAAAAAGAGGGCGGATTTCTAAAAGCGTTTTTTGCGTAAGTCAAATAATTTTATACGGATTAAGGCAGATGAGGGCGGGTTTTTTAAAGACCTCTTTATTTAAAATTCCCTTTTAATTTGATTTTCCCAATCCCCTTAAACGTTGTTGAGGCAATAATCGCTGCCGCCATTAAAAACGGAATATTTCCTACATCTTGTCCCGTGGCCTCATAAATCACAATTGCTGCGGTTACCGGTTCACCAAGCACTGCTGCTAAAAACGAAGTCATTCCAATCAATAAAAATACTCCAAGATCGATATTTGGCGCAAAATTACTGGCAATCGAACCAATTCCAGTTCCAATCGCCATTGATGGAGCAATTAATCCGCCAGCGCTTCCCGAAGCAAAGGTGATAATTGTATTTAAAATTCGTCCCAAAACTTCTTTGTAAGATAGTAGCGCGTGGGCACTGGATAAAGCTTCTTGCGAGGTATTAATTCCGCCGCTGAAAGAATAAATTCCGCAGTAAAAATTTAGATAAGAAACGATAATTCCGGCGGAGATTGGCACCAAATGCCACCAGCTGGAACGGATTTCGGAGAATTTAAAATAAAAATAATTGTTGGCTGTTTGGAAGAAAAAAGCCAGCAATCCGCAAGTTAGAGCTACTAAAATTAGCGGAGAAGATTCGGTGCTGATGTGAAAAATTAAACTGTGAAAATTGAAGATGGGATCTGGTTTATGGAAAATAATCGTCACGATAGAAACGACAATCAAAGTCCAAGCAACATGATTTTTGGCATTTTTGAAACGCGCTTTGGATAATTTTTCGACAACAAAAACAATGCCAGCAATCGGTGCGTTAAAAGCAATCGCCAAACCAGCGGCAGTACCAGCTGAAACCCAAGTTGATAGACTAATTTCTGGCAAAAATCTTTTATATTTTTCTGCTAAAGAGGCAAAAATTCCAGCTGACATGTGAACTGATGGACCTTCTTTTCCCAAGGCTCCGCCGCTGAAGCTCGAGATTAAAGAGCTGACGGCTTTGACCATTACTAAGCGAATATTGAGGAAGGTTGCGACCTTGTCAAAATCGTTAGGATCTTTTTTTAGTTCGTTTAAAGCGTGAGGAAGATGATTGCCAGAAGCTTTGGGAGAGTAGAATCGACATAGGTAAGCCGAAACCCAGAAAAAAATTGGCGTGACAGCAAAAGTGATAAGCGGATTGTCGAGTAATCTTTGCTTGGCCATCATGCCAAAATCGTCAAAGAGGTTGCAATATTTTTGAGTGAAAATTGTCGTAATGCTGACCACAAAAATGGTCAATAAAAATGCCGAAACATCAATTACGCGAGAGTGATTTTTTGTTTTGGACGTCATTAAAAAAATATTTAAGCGGCTGCAGAACATTGTCTGCCGGTTTGCGAGCCAACTTTAAATGATTTACCCGCCTTTAGATCTTCAAGAATTTTTAGGAAATTGTCTGAAGTTAAATCTTCAGCAAAATCGTCGTTAATTTGCACAACAGGAGCGTTGACGCAGGCGCCTAAACATTCAACTTCTTTTAAGGTGAATGTACCATCGAGAGTAGTTTCATCCATTTCGATTCCCAATTTTTCTTCGCAATCTTTAATGATCTTATCGATGCCGCGAAGCATGCAAGGTGTGGTTTTGCAGAATTGGAGTAGATATTTTCCGACGGGTTTTAAATTGTACATCGTGTAAAAACTGGCGACCTCGTAAACTTTAATTTCTGGCATTTTTAAAATGCTGGCGATTGCCGCGATCACGTCTTTTGAAATCCAATTTTGGTTTTGTCTTTGCGCTAAATCTAGCAAAGGCATCACTGCCGATTTTTGGCGATCGGCGGGATATTTAGCGAGAATTTCGCTAAGTTTCTTTTGGTTTTCTTCGCTAAATTGGAAAGTCATTTTGAAATTATTTTAAGGTTTTCCAAACCGCTTTTTTTGCGGCGATCAAAATTACAAATAAAATTGCCAAGAACATCATGGTGCGAATACCCATTTTTTTGCGGCTTTCGGTTTCTGGTTCGGCGGCAAATTGTAGGAAATTTACAACGTCGATAGCCATTTGTTCTTTGGTGGCAATAACGCCATTGGCGTAAGCAACTTGACCATCGTCAGAAATTGGAGCTGGCATCGAAATTTGACGTCCTTCAAAGTAAGGATTGTAATTTTTGCCATCGTTCAAATGGAAGCCTTCAGGAGCGTCAGCGAAGCCAGTAATTAACGAATAAACATAATTAGCGCCTTCGTGACGAGCTTTGATTATCAGAGATAAATCAGGTGGAAGTGCACCACCATTCGCAGCGCGGGCTGCTTGATCATTGGCGTAAGGGCCAACAAATTTGTCAGAAGGAAGGGCGGGACGTTCAAACATTTCGCCTTCATCGTTCGGGCCATCGGTCACAGAATATTCGCTGGCGATTTGCTTAACTTCTTCTTCAGAAAATCCGATTTCGGTTAAATTGCGATAAGCTACTAATTTTAAGCTGTGACAAGCTGAGCAAATTTCTTTGTAAACTTGATAACCGCGCTGCGCAGAAGCTTTATCGAAGCGTCCGAAAAATCCGTCAAATTCCCATTTCATTTCTTTGGGGTGAAGTGCAGAAGTGGCAAGTGGATCGCTCTCATGACCTTCGTTTGCAAAAGCTAAAGTTGGAATTAGAGCGAGAATTAAAAACAATTTTTTCATTTTTTAATGTCCGTGTTTACTTTGGAAATGCTCATCGATTGATTCTGGAAGCGGTAAAGCTTTTTCGAATTTCGGTAAGTTTGGCAAAATTACTAAGAAATAAGCGTAATAATAAAATGTGGCAAGGCGCGAAGCCCAGATGTACCAACCTTCGGCTGGCGATTTTCCTAAATATCCCAAAAACACGAAGTTAGCTATAAACACTAAAAAAAACTTTTGAAAAAGTGGGCGATAAGCGCCAGACTTGATTTTGCTGCGATCTAAAAAAGGAAGAACAAACAACATCGCAATTGCGCCAAACATCATTAATACACCACCAAGCTTGTCTGGAACTGCGCGCAAGATTGCGTAGAAAGGTAAAAAATACCACTCAGGCACGATATGAGCTGGCGTCACCATTGGATTTGCTGGAATGTAATTGTCGGGATGCCCCAGAGAATTTGGATAGAAAAATAAGAAATATCCAAAAACTAAAAAGAAGGCCACAAAGCCCACCATGTCTTTGATGGTGAAATATGGATGGAAAGGAATCGAGTCTTTTTTGGTTCTAATTTCGACGCCGGCAGGATTGTTAGAACCTACAGTATGAAGGGCGACCAAATGTAACAAAACAATTCCAAGAACCGCAAAAGGAAGCAAAAAGTGCAAAGAGAAGAAACGATTTAACGTCGGATTATCAACGGAATAACCGCCCCACAGCCAAGTTACGATTGATTTGCCAACAACAGGAAGTGCGGAAAATAAATTGGTAATCACGGTTGCACCCCAGAAACTCATTTGTCCCCAAGGAAGAACGTAGCCCATGAAAGCTGTAGCCATTGATAGCAAGAAAATTATCACGCCAACCCACCATAAAATTTCGCGAGGTGATTTGTATGAGCCGTAATAAAGGCCGCGAGCGATGTGAGCGTAAAGTGCGACGAAAAACATTGAGGCACCCACAGCGTGAATATAGCGAATTAGCCAGCCGTAGCGCACGTCGCGCATGATGTGTTCAACCGAATTGAAAGCGAGCGCGGTGTTTGCAACGTAATGCATCGATAAAAATAATCCGCTCAAAATTTGTACGATCAAAGCAATGCCAGCAATAGATCCAAAGCTCCACCAATAGCTTAGATTTTTGGGATAAGGATGTTTGAAAAGGGTATTTTCAATTGAATCGATAATTGGTAAACGATCATTGATCCATTTAGCAACTTTATATTTTTCGGTAAGACTTTGACCGAAATCGTTTTGAATGTGATTGGACATGATTAGCCGATTTTAATTTTTGTATCTGAGACAAATTCGTAAGGTGGAATTTCTAAATTTCTTGGCGCTGGACCCTTGCGGATGCGGGCTGAAGTATCATATTGTGAACCGTGACAAGGACAGAACCAGCCTTTGTAATCGCCTTGTCCCATGATTGGAATGCAGCCTAAATGGGTGCAGATTTCGATGGTGATTAACCATTCTTCTTTGCCGGCCTTAACGCGATCGGAATCTGGTTGTGGATCGCGAAGTTCGGAAATATTTACAGCTTTTGCTTCGGCAATTTCGTCAGCACTGCGGCGACGAATTGAAACGGGCTTGCCGCGCCACATAACTTTTTTCTCTTCACCAATTTTAATATTACTAAGATCAACTTCAATTGAAGCAAGCGCAGCAACGTCTTTTGATGGGTTCATGCTATCGACAAAAGGCAAGATGGCGCAGGCCGCGCCAATGCCGGCTGCGGTATAAGCGGTTGTTGTAAGCAGCTTACGACGGCTCTCGTTTTTAAGTTCGGGAGATTTTTCTGACATGTTATTTTGGGAAGAAAGTTTTGTGACAAAAAAAGAGTCGCGTTTTTTAGGCGTGTAAGCAAATTTATCAACCCTCAAAATTCTTTAAAATAAAATCCTTAAAAAAATGACAATCTTAAAAATTAAAAGACTGGAAAATGGTAAAGATTTGCCTTTGCCGAAATATGAAACTTCGGGAAGCGCGGGAATGGACTTGTGTGCGGCAATTGATGAACCAATCGTGATTAAATCTGGCGAAATAAAATTAGTAAAAACTGGAATCGCCATTGCTTTGGAAAAAGGTTTTGAAGCGCAAGTGCGACCAAGATCAGGATTGGCTTTGAAAAATGGTATCACGGTTTTGAACTCTCCAGGAACCGTTGATTCTGACTATCGCGGCGAAGTTTGCGTGATTTTAATTAATCATTCGCAAGTTGATTTTACGATCACTCGCGGCATGAGAATTGCACAAATCGTGATTGCGAAACATGAACAAGCTGTGGTTAGGGAAGTGGAAAATTTAGATGAAACTGTGCGCGGTTCGGGTGGATTTGGAAGCACTGGTCACTAATTTATGTCACTAACCGAAAACCAGAAGCAGCGTTATTTACGCAATACTATTCTTCCCGAAATTACCGAATCTGGTCAGGAAAAATTATTGTGCGCGCGGGTTTTGGTTGTTGGTGCCGGTGGACTTGGATCGCCAGTTTTATTTTATTTAGCGGCTGCTGGCGTTGGAAATATTGGCGTAATTGATGATGATGTGGTCGAGCTTTCGAACTTACAGCGTCAAGTGATTCACAATGTAGAAAATTTGGGACAGAAAAAAGTTTTAAGCGCGAAAGAAAAAATATCAGCGTTGAATCCCGATATAAATTTAGAAGTTTTTGAAAAAAGAGCGACGCGTGAAAGTCTGTGTAAAATATCGGCCAATTACGATTTTATTTTAGACGCCACCGATAATTTTCCGACTCGTTTTATTATTAACGAAATTTGCCATCAGCAAAAAAAACCGTTAATTTTTGCTGCCGTAAAAGGATTTTTGGGGCAGGTTTCGGTTTTTAAATCTTACGAAAATAATAATCCGTGTTACGCTTGTTTTAATCCAAATATTGTGGACGAAAATTTTTCGTTACCACTTTCTGAGAAAGGAATTTTGGGATCGGTTGCGGGCACAATTGGCGCGCTTCAAGCCACAACAACAGTCAAAGAAATTTTGGGAATTGGAGAGAGTCTGGTTGGTAAAATTTTGGTTTCAGATTTTCTAAAAAATGACTTCCGAAAAGTGATTTTGAAAAAAAATTCGCAATGTGGAGTTTGCTCCATTTGACTTTCAAATTGCGACCTCTTAGAAAGCCGCGCTCTTTTAAAAAAGTAGATTTGTTTTTCATGTGGAGAAGTGGCCGAGTGGTCAATGGCAACAGACTGTAAATCTGTCCGCGCAAGCGTTCGCAGGTTCAAATCCTGCCTTCTCCACCACTTAGTAAGCGAATTCAGGTACGAGTTGTCTTCGAGGCGAAGCCGAGAAAAGCAACGAAGTATTTTTTTAGTTGTAGTAAGCGGGTGTAGCTCAACGGTAGAGTTCCAGCCTTCCAAGCTGGCCGTGAGGGTTCGATTCCCTTCACCCGCTCCATTCCCAAAACCCACCACTTCACGCGAGATGTATAAAGTCATTTCAATTGATGAAGAAAAAGAATCTTTGCCTGGTTACTCCCCGCAAAATGCCGACGCTTTTCACAGCGAGTCTGCAAAAAATGCTGATAAAAAATTTGAGCAAGAATTAAAGAAAATTCAAAACCGAAATGTAATTTTAATGTGCGGTGGAAGTGCTTCAGGCAAAACAGAATTTATTGCCAAATTTTGCCCAACTGAAAATGATGCCCCTTCTAAAGAAATTAGTGGGATAGTTTTTGACTCAACATTGCCAACTGAAGAGGGTGCAAAAGTTAAAATTAGAAAAATTCTAAAATCCAGAAATGTGCCTCGCGTTTATTTTATTCTGCCATACAGTTTGAATAGATGTTTTCGAGCATTTCATGAAAGAGAACGAAAGATCCCGGAAATCCGCTTTTTTGAAACTCATTCAGGCGCAAGAAAAGTTGCGCTTTGGATAGCTAAAAACCATCCCGAAATTAAATTGGCAATTTACTATAACCGCCTAAATGAAGAAGCTGCAGAATCAGATGGAGATTCAAAAATCGCCGTTGATGAATATGGTTTTGGATTTGTTGAAATTGAATTCGACAATAAAAATGAAATGATTTCTTTTTTAGAAAAAGAGCAATGCAGCGTGGAAGAAATTAAAATTTTGATAAATAACGGAAAATAAGATAATGAAAGCTACTTTATTGAGATCGTCAAAAGGCGGCGAAGTTGTAAAAAAATATGTTAAAGCCGCGAGTCAGCACGTGGCTCCATCGAATGGCGAATGGGCGGTAAAAAAATCAAATTCTGACCGCGTGACTAAAATTTTTGATAGCCAACGAGAAGCGCTTACTCGTGCAATTAAAATTGCAGTAAATCAAAAATCAGAAGTCGTGGTTCATAGAAAAAATGGACAAATTAGAGAAAAAAATTCTTACGGGAAAGATCCTTTTCCACCTATTGATTACAAATCTTAGCAAGCAATGACTCAAGAATATTCAATTTTAGCAAACATTAAACTACTCGAAAGCGATCCTAGATCTCCATTGGGAGTAATCTTTACAGTAAGAGATGGCTCATTCACAGAGTTTGAAATATCTTTATTGGCCACAAATGGAAGGGACAACAAACTGGTATTTGGCATTTCCGACGCCGTTGGAATGAGAAAAACTTGGCCCGTCAGAGAAAGCGAGGAAACAAAAAAGCCATTCTATATATTTATTGGGATTAGAAAAAATGGAGAAACTGCTGAAATTGAAATTCGCCTAAACAACAAAGTTATTTTTAAGGGCGTAGAAGAATTTCTTTGGCCAATAAATTTAAATCCCAAAATAATTTTAGGCAGTCCTGTAGGAGGAAGCTTCCCCTGCAAAATAAGTGAGGTTGTGGCTTACGATAGGTATCTAGATGATATCGAAATAAACACTTTAAGCGATTACTTAAAAAACAAAGAGAACAATCAAACATTCGCAAAATCAATGGAGCTAGGATTAGGAAAATATGTCGAACTCAAAAAATAAAGAAGACACTACAAAACTCATAGAAAAATCAGTTGTAAATTTAGAAACAACTATAAATGAAAACTCCGTTACCGCTGCAGAACCTAATGGAAATCAAATTTTATCCAAAAATTGGGAAATCTTTCTAAAAAAGCTTGTTTGGAGCAAGAATTTTAAAAACACTTTTGCGAATAGTGAACTTGGAAAGATTTTATACAAAGATTTAGAAAATAATTTTAGGTTTTCTGTAAATTTAGTATTCAGGTCTATTGTGATATGCGTTCTTCTAATTTGCATCTTTGTCATATCTGTATTTTATCAAGTTCTTATTAGTTATAATCCTTTCGTTGAAAAAATCGTTAATCGATTAAATTTAAATATAAAACTTGAATACAGCGAATTTGTATCTGGTGGCGTTACAATACAAAAAACCCTTTTGATACCAAGTGAGGCGGTTCTTATTGTTCTGATAGTTATTATTTCTCTGATTTTTAGACTAAGAATAATATCGCGCTTTAAGTCGCTAATCGATTCTTTTTCAAAATTACGCAGCCCGAGTTAAGAATGCCCCAAAAATTCAAAATCCATTCCAAATTCGAGCCGGCGGGCGATCAGCCGCAGGCTATTGCTAAGTTAGTTAAAGGCTTAGAAGAAAAAAAACAAAATCAGGTTTTGCTTGGAATTACTGGGTCGGGCAAGACTTTTACGATGGCGAATATTATTCAGAAGACGCAGCGACCGGCCTTAATCATGGCGCACAACAAAACTCTTGCAGCGCAACTTTACGGCGAAATGAAAGAATTTTTCCCAGAAAATGAAATCGGTTATTTCGTTTCGTTTTACGATTATTATCAGCCCGAGGCTTATATCCCTAAGTCTGATACTTACATTGAAAAAGATTCTGCGATTAACGAACAAATTGATCGATTGCGCCACGTGGCGACTCGCGCGCTTTTCGAGCGTCGCGACACAATTGTTATTGCGTCGGTTTCCTGCATTTACGGTATTGGATCGCCAGAATTTTATTCCAACATGGTTTTGCGTTTAAAAGTTGGTGAAGAAATTAATCGCCAAAAACTTTTGTTGCGCCTTGTCGATCTGCAATATGAACGCAACGACATTGCTTTTGAGCGTTGCAATTTTCGCGTTACGGGCGACACGGTTGATGTTTTTCCATCGCATGAAGATCAGCGCGCTTGGCGTATTTCAATGTTTGGCGATGAAATTGAAGAAATCACCGAATTCGATCCGCTTACGGGCGAAAGCTTCGGCAAGCTTGATTCAATCGCACTTTATCCTTCTTCGCATTATGTTGCGCCGCCCGACGCCTTACAAAACGCCATTCGCCAGATTAAAAAAGATTTAGCGGTGCGCGTCGAAGATTTAGAAAAACAGGGTAAAATCGTTGAGGCTCAACGCTTGAATCAACGTACAACTTACGACATGGAAATGATGTTGACGGTTGGAAGTTGTAAGGGAATTGAAAACTATTCGCGCTATTTGACGGGCCGTCCAGCGGGCTCTGCGCCGCCAACACTTTTTGAATATTTGCCCAAAGATGCATTACTTTTTGTCGATGAAAGTCACGTTTCAGTCCCGCAAATTGACGGCATGTATAAAGGCGATTTTGCACGAAAATCGAATTTGACCGAACATGGATTCCGTTTGCTTAGTGCGCTTGACAATCGTCCGCTAAAATTTGCAGAATGGGAAAGTTTTAAGCCGCAAACGATTTATGTTACTGCAACTCCGGGAAAATATGAGATGGCTAATACTGACGCCGAAATTGTTGAGCAAATTATTCGCCCAACTGGTTTGCTTGACCCAATTTGCGAAATTCGTCCCGCCAAAACTCAGATCGACGATTTGATTGGCGAAGTTAAGGCAGCCAAAGAGCGCGGCTTCAGAACTTTAGTTACAACTTTGACTAAAAAAATGGCGGAAGATTTAACTGATTATTTAACTGATGTTGGAATTCGAGCAGTTTATATGCATTCCGACATTGATACGCTTGATCGCATCGAGATCATTCAGAATTTACGTTTGGGACATAATGATTGTTTGGTTGGCGTAAACTTGCTGCGCGAAGGTCTTGATATTCCTGAATGCGCGTTGGTGGCAATTCTTGATGCCGATAAAGAAGGATTTTTGCGTAACGAAACTTCCTTAATTCAAACGATTGGCCGTGCGGCGCGCAACTCGGAAAGCAAAGTTATTCTTTATGCTGATAAAGAAACTAAGTCGATTAAAGCTTCATTGGAAGTTACGGAACGCCGCAGAAAAATTCAAATCGCTTACAATAAAAAACATGGAATTACGCCAACTACGACGAAAAAAGCTTTTGGCTCAGCGTTGGCGAATCTTTACACCAAACGCTCTAACGAAGATGAAGATTTTGTTGGATTTGGTAAAAAAAATCTTCCAGATCTCAAATATATTGAGGGTTTGAGAAAAGAAATGATTGAAGCGGCTGGAAATTTGGAATTTGAAAAGGCTTCGAAGATTCGCGATGAAGTAAGAAAATTAGAAAATTTATTGCTGATTTAAATTTAATAAAAAGAATGCCGCCCCTCACTTAAAAAAAAGAAATGGCGGGATAGCTCAGCTGGTAGAGCAACGGGATCATAATCCGCAGGTCGGGGGTTCAAATCCCTCTCCCGCTACCATTTCTTCAAGCCGTTGGCCATTTAATATAGAGTTTACCGACTATAAATCTCAAGCCGAAACGTGCGTTGTGGCACGTTTCTCCCCGCTACCATTTCTTATTGTTTTGAAGTGTTAAAGCATCCTTCACCGCTTTCTTTGTAAAACCCAATCCTTCGTTATAATTTTCTTCGGACATCGCTTCTGAAATTGGAATTAGCGCCGGACAATGATGATTGATTTCGCCCAGCATTACAGAATTTCCATCGCCAACTAAAATAAAATCGGCGCCAAGTTCGATGATGTTTTTATATTTTTCGCGCAAGTCAGAATTCAAAATATCTAAAACTATTTGGCATTCTTGAAGTAGTGATTTTCTTTCTGCTGCGGGCAAAATTGTAATTGGCTTCGAAACTGCTTTACCAGCGGTGTAGCAGGTTGTGAAATCGTCATCGATTTCTTGTCGAGCGCTGTTTCTAAAAGTATAACCAGCGCAGTAAAAATTTCCTTTTTCATCTTTCAAAATATTAGCGCGAATGTCGCCGTCTTTGATTCCCTCAAGAAAAGGCTGAGCTAAAATTTCGGCGTTATATAATTCTTTTGCTGAGTTTCTGATCTCTTGAATTTCAAGCTCTTGCACCAATTTTTCTGCTGGAATTTTGTTCTCTTTCACGCGCTGAATATAACATAAAATGGTGATTAATTCTTTTAATTCTGCGGCGCTTAAATCTTTTTTAATTTTGTAAATTTGCGCTTCGGTTAGAAGTGAAATCTTCTGCGATTTTAGTTTTTCTAAATCCATGCCAGAAGCGCTAAATTGTAGAGCAAAAACCCCTAAAGATTGCGCAGAATTTTTTGGCTTAATTACAATTTTTGGATCATTTTTTGCGCCGAAAATTTCGTGATATTTTATCTTCATCAAATTAATTGCCGCAGAAAAATCTGCGTCGTCAATTTTAAATTCAGCGGTTGGAGTTGCGATTGTTCTTCTTAAAATTTTATTAATCTCTTGCGGAGTTTCTTTATCTTGCAGCTCTTCAAAATTTGCTGCAAAAGGATAATTAAAAATGTGTTGGGGGAAAATTTTCTTAATCGTCATTAGTGTTTGCGCCACGTTTTTCAAGCCTTCAGGCGGAAATGGTGCTTTCATCGGTTCGATTCTTTGTAAGATAAAATTAACTTCGGCGAGTGGTAAAAATAAATTTGCTGAGTTGGTAATTTCTAAAAAATCGCCGAGTTTTTTATTTTCTAAATGGGCTAATTCCCGATATTTTGCAGCGGCGCATAGGTTTTTTATTTCGTGATTATTTTTACGAAATTCTGCTGCTAATTTCAAACCGTCGGCTTTTTTTAAATGCAGCGTTGCGATTGATTCTTGGATTTGCTTTGGAAAAACCGCGCCATCTTTGGGTAAATTATAAATGTAAATTTCATGGCCCAGCTCGAAGCAAGAAAGAATATAGGACAGCGTGGTATTTCGGCCCAAAGCCATCTGGCATAAGGGTTCGTTTATTATTACTAAAGTTTTCATCATCTTAAACTTGGCTTAGATTTTGTAGTGGCGAAGTGGCTAAAATTTCAGATACTTGCAATTAACTTCCCCAACTTTTAGGTTTTACGGCCCGCAGCACTTGAAACTAAGTTAATAACTACCTTGAAACATGTCAAAAGATCTAGCACAAACTTCGCCATTCTTTAGCGCGAATGTGGTTTTTATCAGCGAACTTTATCAAAAATTTTTGCAGAATCCTGCGTCAGTTGACGCTTCTTGGGCAGAATTTTTTAAGCAAAATGCCGACGAAGTTAAATCAATTTTAGCTGATTATAATGGCCCAGCTTGGGCGAAAAGAAATTTGAAAGTTGTGGGATCGCAAGATTTCGACATCTCTTCAAATGTGCCAAGAGAAGTTAAAAAAGATGTGAAAGTTTCGGCTCCAACAAACGTTGCGAGCAAAGATTTAAATATCCGCGTTGCCAATTTGCTTTCAGCTTACAAAAGATTTGGACATTTAGCGGCAAACCTTGATCCAATTGGTTTGAGCCAGCCAGAATATGTTGCAGAAATTGATCCAAAAAATCACGGAATCACAGCGGAAGATTTAGAAAAAGAAGTCGAATTCCAAGGTCAAAAAGCCAAAATTTCTCAAGCCATCGAATATTTAAATTACGTCTATACCAATAAAGTTGGTGCGGAATTTGAATATATTCACGATGCCAGCGAAAAAGAATGGATGGCTCACGAAGTTGAAAGCAAGCTGCTTGCCGAACTTCCAAAAGATGAAAAAATCAAAATTTTAAAAGAAGTAATTAGAACGGGCGGCTTCGAGCATTTTCTGCATAAACGCTTCCCTGGAGCCAAAAGATTTTCGGTTGAAGGTGGCGATGCTTCGATAAGTTCGGTTGAAAAAATTATTGATGTTGCGGCAAAAACTGGTGTGAAAAAAATCGTCATCGGCATGGCGCATCGCGGACGTTTGAACACTTTGACAGGAATTATGGGTAAACCTTATCACCAAATGATTTCTGAATTTAAAGGAACGCCGGGAATGCCTGAAGGAATTACCAAATCGGGCGACGTAAAATATCACATGGGTTACGCGTCAACTCGCGAAATTGCTGGCAATAAGATTGACTTATCTTTGGCATTTAACCCTTCGCATTTGGAGGCGGTGAATGTGGTTGCTGCTGGCAGAATCCGCGCTAAACAAGCGCTTTTTGGTGACGCGACTGGTGAATCAGCAATGGCGCTTTTAATTCACGGCGACGCGGCTTTCGCTGGTCAAGGTTCGGTTGCAGAAAGCTTGATGATGAATGGTGTAACTGGCTATAATACTGGTGGCGTGATGCATGTAATTATTAATAACCAAATCGGATTTACGGCAAATCCGACCGATTCGCGTTGCACCAAATATGCTTCCGATCTTGCTAAAGCAATCGAGGCGCCAATCTTGCACGTTAACGGCGATGACGTTGAGGCAGTTGTAAAAGTTTCCGACATCGCAATGCGTTACCGCCAAGCTTTCAAAAAAGATGTGGTAATTGACATAATTTGCTATCGTAAATATGGCCACAACGAAGGTGATGAGCCACTTTACACCCAGCCAGTAATGTACACCAAATTAAAAGATCATCCGAATTTGGAAAAAATTTATTCACAAAAACTGATCGCAGAAAATGTAATTTCAGAAAACGAATATCAAAAATTAGCTGCTGATTTCGAAGCGCTTTTATCGGCAGAATTTGACAAAGCTTCTGACTATAAACCAAAAGAAGCAGATTGGTTAAAGCGTGATTGGAGTAAGGTCGTTGATGGCGACACTTCTGTTGCAAAAACTGCGGTGGATCAAAAAAATCTTAAAGAATATATCGAAAAAACTACACAAATTCCGGCTGATTTTAACGCTAATCCAAAAATTTCTCGCCAGCTTGAAGCCAGAAAACATGCGGTTGAAAGCGGCAAAGACATTGATTGGGGATGCGGCGAAGCTTTGGCCTTTGCTTCACTTCTTGCGCAGGGAATTCCAGTGAGAATTACTGGTCAAGATTCTGGTCGCGGAACTTTTTCGCATCGTCATTCAGTGCTTCACGATGCTTTGACTGGTAAGCGTTACAACATTTTTTCGCCTTTCGAAAAAACTGCAAAATACGAAGTTTACGACTCAGTTTTATCTGAATATGGCGTACTCGGTTTTGAATATGGTTACTCGCTTTCAATGCCAAATGGTTTAACAATTTGGGAAGCTCAATTTGGTGATTTTGCCAACGGCGCACAAATTATTTTTGATCAATTTATTGCTTCATCAGAAGTGAAGTGGTTAAGAAAATCTGGCCTTGTAATGCTACTACCGCATGGTTTTGAAGGCCAAGGTCCTGAACATTCTTCAGCGCGTTTGGAACGTTGCTTACAAGCTTGCGCTGATAATAATATGCGTGTTTGCAATATCACAAATCCAGCAAATTTCTTTCATGCGCTGCGTCGTCAAGTGATTGGAAAAGATCGTAAACCTTTGGTGGTGATGTCGCCAAAATCTCTGCTTCGTCACAAGTTAGCGACCGCAACTCTGAATGAATTTTCTGATCTAACTTTCCGTCCTTTAATTGCCGAAACCAATAAAATCGCGGCTGATGATCGGGTTCGCAAAGTTATTCTTTGTACCGGAAAAGTTTATTACGAATTATTCGAAGCGCGCGAGGCCAATAAAATCAACGATATCGCGCTTATTCGTTTAGAACAACTTTATCCTTTCCCTAAAGAAGAATTAAAAGTTGAGCTGCAAAAATACAAAAATTCCGAGATTATTTGGTGTCAGGAAGAGCCGAAAAATATGGGTGCGTGGAAGTTTGTCGATGATTTAATCGAAGAAACTTTGGTTGAAGTTAAACACAAAACCGCTCGTCCAAAATATGTTGGAAGAATTGCCTGCGCTTCTCCAGCAACGGGCTACGGTTCATACCACGCCAAAGAGCAAAAGAATTTAATTGACGAGGCTTTAAAGTAATTTAAGTTTTTGTTAGTTTGGAAATTAATTTCATTTACCACATGAAAACAAAAGATATTCTTAAAGAAGAAATGGCTTCTATAAACTCTTAATGACGATAGCGTCAGCTATAGCTAGTTCTACAGCTGGTTGGTTACCCAATAATATTGATGAAATATTATCCCTAAAATTCATTATTGTTTTTGGAGTGATGTTGATTTTTTTAACTTCAACCGCCTCTTTTCTTTTTAAAGCCACCAAAAAAATCAAGGAGCAGAGTTATGAATAGTATCGAAATACTTAAAATTGCTGCATTAGTAATTCCTACAATAGTTTTTTCGTCAGTCTGTTTTTGGGCTGTTCACACTCTGGAAAAAAGCGATAAATACACAAACGTAAAACCAAAAAAGCTTAACTTAAATTAACGCAAACATGACTATCGAAATCAAAGTTCCGGCACTCGGAGAATCAGTATCAGAAGCTTCAATAGCGAAACTTCACAAAAAAGTGGGCGACGCCGTAAAAGCTGATGAATTAATCTGCGAACTTGAGACTGACAAAGTTACTCTCGAAGTTAACGCTCCATCAAATGGCGTGATTGCTGCCCTGAATGTTAAAGAAGGTGACAGTGTAAAAGTTGGCGATTTGATCGCTTCGATGTCTGCTGGCGGTGCGGCGGTTGTTGCTAAAGCTCCTGCTGTGGCTCAAACTCAAGTGCCTGCGGTGCAAAATAATTCTGCTTCTGCGTTTCTTTCCCCAGCTCCAAAAAAATTAGCTGCGGAAAATAATGTTGATACTTCTGCAATTGCAGGAAGTGGCAAAGATGGTCGCGTTACCAAGGGGGATGTTCTTGAAGTAATTTCTTCTGGTGGTGCTTCTAAAGCGAACGCTTCAGTTGTGGGCGTCAAAGCAACTGAACGTGTAAAAATGTCAAAACTTCGTCAAAAAATTGCCGAGCGTTTAAAGGAATCGCAAAATACTGCGGCAATCCTAACCACTTTCAACGAAGTTGATATGACTGAAGTCATGGCTTTGCGTGCTCAATATAAAGATGCTTTCGAAAAGAAACATGGAGCGAAACTTGGATTTATGTCTTTCTTCGTAAAAGCTTGCGTGACTGCTCTAAAAGAACTTCCGGCGGTTAATGCTGAAATTGAAGGAACTGACATCATCTATAAAAATTTCTACGATATTGGCGTTGCTGTAGGTTCGCCACAAGGTTTGGTGGTTCCGGTTCTGCGCGAAGCTGATCACTTAAATTTAGCGCAAATCGAAAAAGGAATTTTTGATCTTGGTTTAAAAGCCCGCGACGGAAAATTAACTATTTCAGATTTGACTGGCGCCACTTTCACCATTTCAAATGGCGGTGTTTATGGTTCATTAATGTCGACTCCAATCATCAATCCTCCACAATCAGCAATTTTGGGAATGCATAAAATCCAAGAGCGTCCAATGGTTGTTGCCGGTGAAATCAAAATCCGCCCAATGATGTATTTGGCGCTTTCTTACGACCACAGAATTATTGACGGCAAAGAAGCGGTTACTTTTCTAGTGAGAGTGAAAGAGCTTCTTGAAGACCCGCGCCGCTTGGTTTTGGATATGTAATTACCTAAATAAATTTTTTAATATTATGTCGGTTAGATTGAAAATAATCAGTCTAACCGACATTTTTTTTGTCAATAAATGTCATGGTTTTTCTATTTCTTAAAGCGGTTTTGATCGGTCTTTCCATTGCAATTCCTATTGGGCCGATTGCGACATTATTGATTAAAAATTCTCTTGAGCGTGGCTTTAAAAGTGGCGTTGCGGTTGGGCTTGGAGCTGCTCTGGTTGAGGGTTTTTACAGTTTTGTTGCCGCAGGAAGTTTCGTTTTTATCGCAACTTTTTTAAAAAATTATTCTGATTTGATGAAGTTAGTTTGCGCTTCTTTGTTGATCGCTTTAGGGTTTTATGAAATTAAAAAAGCGGCGAAAATTTCTGAATCAGAAATTAAAATGAAGAATCGCGGATTCACCAAAACCGTGCTTCTGGTGATGTTTTTAAATATCACCAATCCAATGACAATTGTGTTTTTTGCCGGAGTTTTTGCCGCAATTGGCGCCAGCAATTTTGACGCATTAAGTATTGCCATAATATCTTTCGGAGCGTTTTTTGGATCTTTTTCTTGGAGTGTTTTTTTGTCTTTTGTGGTGGCCAAAATGCGTCACAAAATTTCCCAGAAATGGATTAAAATTCTCAAAATTATTTCCGGTGTGATGATTGCTGGATTCGGCATTTACGGGATTAGCGACCTCTATTTATAAAACTTTTTCAATGATTATAATTTTTCTCAAAGCAATTTTGATTGGCCTTTCAGTGGCAATGCCAATTGGACCAATTTCGACATTGGCGATTAAAAATTGTCTGACGCGCGGATTTGCGATTGGTTTCGCTACCAGTTTCGGCGCATCAATCACCGAAGGATTTTACGGATTTGTTGCGACGGGCGGTTTGGCTTTCATCTCAAAATTTCTCACAACTTACATTTCTGAAGTAAAAGTTATAAGTGGAATGGCCTTGATTTTACTGGCTGCGTACGAAATCAAAACTGCTAAAAATTTCTCTTTCACTGAAATAAAAATGAAGTCGCGTGGTTTTTTTAAAACGATGTTTTTTGTCGCTTTCTTAACTTTAGGAAGTCCGATGACTATCGTTTTATTCGTCGGAGTTTTTGCGACAATGAGTGGCGCAGTTTTAAGTCAAACAGAAATGTTGGTTACTGTCGCCGGAATCTTCTCGGGCTCAGTTCTGTGGGCCTTTGTAATGTGCGGAACGGTCTCGACAATTCGTCATAAATTATCGGAAAAATTAATGGCGCATGTCAAAACTTGCGCCGGTTTGATTATTGGCGCATTTGGCGCTTACGGAATTTGCAGCGTTGCTCTTTTTTAAATTTCAGAAATTTTTCCGATCTCTTTCATCAAAATATTTTGCGCCGCACTTTTGCGCCAATATAGACCAATCGTGCGTTTTGGGGCGTTGATAATTTTGACATAAGAAATTTTATCCTCTTTTTTTACGGCAATTTCTGGCATTAAAGTTATGCCAGAACCGTTAATTATCATTTGACGCAAAGTTTCTAAACTGCTGGCGCGAAAATCTTGCTGCTCAAATGCGCCAAGTATCGAACAAGCTTCCAAAGCTTGGTCGCGTAAGCAATGTCCATCTTCCAACAGCATTAATTCGGCGCCTTTTAAATCTTTTTTGTCGACCTTTTTATTTTTTGCCAATGAATGTTTTAGCGGAACTGCGAGCAAAAATTCTTCACTAAAAATTTTTTGCACTTCCAAAACTTCATCGTCTTGAGGCATGGCAATAAAGGCGGCATCGATTTCGCCAGTTTTTAATTTTCTTAAAAGTTCTTCGGTTTTTTCTTCGACCAAAAGTAATTTTAATTTGGGAAATTTTTTAGAAATTTTGCTCACAACTTTCGGAAAAAAATATGAGGCAAGGGTTGGGAAGGCGCCAATTCTGACTTCTCCGCTGAAAGGATCACAAGAATTCTTGGCGATATTTTTTATCTCTTCAGCTTCGCGCAAAATTATTTCTGCCTTTTTGATAATCTCTTTTCCAACTTTAGTGATTAGAAAATTTTTCTGGGAACGTTCAAAAATCTTTACGCCAAGTTCGTCTTCCAGCTTTTTGATTTGCATACTTAGCGTCGGTTGCGAGACGAAAGATTTTTCGGCGGCGCGAGCGAAATGCTCTTCTTTTGCTAGAGAGATTAGATATTTTAGGTCACGAAGATTCATAGATAAAAACTATTAAGATAATTAGAACAATCGATTTCTCTTATTAAAGATGGCGAATAATTTACGCAATCTCAATGTTAATAAGGCTTCATTCTGACTTTGTAGAAGTGACGCCTCAGGCAACATTGAGGTTAAATTATTAAAAAACTTAAAACGGAGAAATTTATGTTAGGAATCAAAGATACCTTCCCGCAATTCAGTGGTAAAGCGGTTGTAACCAACGACGTTCACGATGCATTCATCGATATTAGCAACGAAACTTACCGAGGAAAATGGTTGGTGATGTTTTTTTGGCCGAAAGATTTCACTTTCGTTTGTCCGACTGAAATCGCTGAATTTGGAAAATTGAATGAACAATTCAAAGATCGTGATGCACAGTTGATTGGTTCCAGCGTTGATTCAGAATTTGTGCATTTGGCGTGGAGAAGTCAAAAAGATGAATTAAAAAATTTACCATTTCCGATGTTTGCCGACGTAAAACGTGATTTATCGCAAGCTTTGGGAATTTTAGATAAAGACGAAGGAGTTGCGCAGCGCGCGACTTACATCGTTGATCCGCAAGGCGCGATCAGATTTGTTTACGTTACAGATTTGAACGTAGGAAGAAATCCGGCGGAAGTTTTGCGAGTTTTGGATGCGCTGCAAACCGATGAACTTTGCCCATGCAATTGGAAAAAAGGGGATGAGGTGATCAAGGTTTGATCGATGTATGGGCGGGGGTTGCAAACCCCGTCCAGCCCAAAATTGCCATTGCAAATGCTTTAGTGCGAAGCAAAACAGATAATTAAAATATAAAAAATATGAAAAATTTAGAATCTTTAAAAGCGGTAATTCCTGATTATGCAAAAGATGTAAAAATAAATTTGGGAAGCTTGATAAGCCCAGAGAATCAAGGGATTACGACCAAACAAGTTTTTGGCGCAGCCCTAACTGCCGCTTATGCTACAAAAGAAAAAATTCTGATCAAAATTTTAGAAAATGAAGTGCAAAATATTTTATCAGAAGTTGAAGTAAAAGCTGTTAAAACCGCAGCCAGCTTGATGGCGATGAATAATATTTATTATCGTTTTTTGCACATTAGCGCTGACAAGGAATATGCGCAAATGCCAGCAGGACTTAGAATGCAAGGCATCGCGAGTCATGGAATCGATAAAATTGACTTCGAAGTTTTTTCATTGGCGGCTTCAATTATTAATGGTTGCGGTATGTGCATTGATGCTCATGCTAATCAATTAACCAAACACGGTTTTACAAAATACCAAGTTCAAATGGTCGCTAAAGTTGCGGCTGTTGTGAATTCGGCGGCGCAAGTTTTAATAATCGAAAATCAGGAGCAATATGAAAAATCATCAAACGATCGCTAATTTAGAAAAAGTTCTGGCCAGTTCTTACGTGATGTCGCTAAAGCTGCAGAACTATCATTGGAACGTAGTTGGCGAAAATTTTAAATCGCTGCATGAGCTATTTGGTGCGCAATATGAAGAATTATCCGCTGCAATTGATGAAATTGCGGAACGCATGAGAGCCTTAGGATCAAAGGTTGAAGGCACTTTTGAAAATTTTACTAAATTAAGTAAAATTAAAGGTGGTGATAAAAATTTGGATAAAAAAGGAATGATTCAAGATTTGATCGCGAGTAACGAAATTCTTGTCGAAGCTTTAAAAGCGGGGATTAAAACCGCTCAAGAAGAGGCGGACGAAGTGACTGCCGATATTTTTATCGGCAGAGCAACTTCTCATGAAAAAGCGATTTGGATGCTGACAGCGAGTCAGTAATTTATTTAATCACTTCGCAATTGCCGTTGGCGATGTAGGCGTCTAAGCCAACGGTGGTGATTTCTTTGTAGCGGCTGTCGCCTAAAACTCTGATTAAAGTTCCAACTGGACCTTCGGTTTGTACGTTAGTGAAAACGCCAGTTTGTCTGATTTGAGCTGGATAAGATTCGCAGATTTTCTTCTCGCAGCGAGTAATCAATTTAGCTTTTTTGTCTAAGATCAAATAAGTAAAAACCTCTCTTTTTGGACATTCTCTCTTGGTGCAAATAAAACCGCTTTTTGGTTCACATTTTAATTTTCGCCAGTCGTGCGCGGCTTTGAAATATACTTCAGCTTCAGCAAAAACTTTTTTCAAATCAGTGCCTTGAAGTGCTGGAACATCTTCTTCTAGTGATGATTTATGTTTCTTGTTAATGGTGGTGGTGATTTTTGGGTCGACAATAGTTGCATTAATTGGATCTGCTTTTTTTTCGCTAAGATGACAGCTGGCAGAAAAAGAGAAAATTGCAGTGAGTAAAATCGCGAATCTGATTTTCATGATAGTTTAAAATTTGGTTAATAGTTGGTTTGAAACGAATAATTGGTTTAGAAAAATAAAAGAAAAGGAAGTTGTGTTAGCTAACGGCGTCTACTGAATTTTTTTAAAAATTCTGTTGAAGCGAATTGAATGACCCCAATCCCAAAATTTTAAAATATTTTCTTCAGCAGAGAAAAAAATTAGGCGCGCTTTTCCTACTAAATTTTCTTTGGGAATGAAGCCGACTTGAGTAAGAAATCTGCTATCTTGTGAATTGTCGCGATTATCTCCCATCATGAAATAATAGCCGTAAGGCACTTCATAAATTCCAGTATTATCTTGCGGCGCGTCTGGATTTTCATCCAAAGTTTCGACGATTTTTCCTTCTGGCAAAGTTTCAAAAAATTGTGGAATTTCTTTATTATTTCCAAGTGTATCGGGATCAAAAAAACTGCCATCAGAAATTTTTTTTACTTCTAATTCATTAATATAAAGCGTGCCATCGCGCATTTGAATTTTATCTCCCGGTAATCCGATCAAGCGTTTGACGTAATTAATATCGGGATTGGAAGGCAGGCGAAAAACTACAACATCACCACGTTGCGGTTCGTTTGCAAAAATGCGGCCAGAAAAAATGTCGAATCCAAAAGGAAAAGAATAGCGACTATAACCGTAAGAATATTTCGAGACGAAAATATAATCACCAATCAGAAGCCCTGGTTTCATTGAGCTGGATGGGATATGAAAAGGTTCGAAGAAAAATGAACGGATAATTCCAGCGCAAATTAATGCGGTAATTAGGGTTTTTAAAAAACCGGATTCAGGTTTTTTAGTGGTTGATTCTGAAGGCATTAGAAGTTGAGTTGAATTTGATGCAGTTTAAAAGTTAAACTTTTTAGCTTCGTGAAAAGATTGAACTAAGTGACCGCGATATAGCTAATTTGCAATAGTGCTACTAACTATTTTATGCTAAAGACTGATTCCAGATTCGCAGATTATGATTAATGCCAAATTATCAAAAGATTATTCGACTTTTGCTATTGTCATCGTATTAGCAGCGATGTTGCTAGTCGGGGTTTTTACCTACCTTTCTTTTAAAGAGAATTCAATTGAAAATTCTCGTAATTTGCAAAAAGCCGCCAAGAACATCGAAGCTACAATTTCCGAAACATTCAATTATAGCAATCAAATCAACAACCATATCGGATTACAAATCGCGCAAAATGATGTCACTGACTTAAAATTTATTCTCAATCTTTTTAACGAAGCTAATAAAATTAAACATCGTAATACCGAACTATTTTCTTGGTCATCTTTTGATTGGGTTGATGCCAATAATTTTCAGTTGGTGAATAGCAAATTGGGAATTCGCAAAAAGCCGCCAAACATGTCGGGGCGCCAATATGTCAGGATGGCTTCTAAAAAACCATGGACTTTGCAATTATCATTTCCAGCCTTAGGAAATCCCAGTAAGATATGGGTAATTCCAGCGGCAACGGGAGTTGCGAATAAAGAAGGAAAATATTTGGGTCTGATTTCGATTGGTTTTGATATTAAAGAATTTGAAGCCCGAGTTACGCAAAGATTGAACGAAGTATCAAGCTTCATTGTTATTGATCATGATCTTAGGATTATCATACATTCGCCTGAAATTAATCTGGCGCAAGATAGTGATTTTTTTCAAAAAAATTTCAAAGCTGAAATTTTTACCGATAATGAAGGAATGCTGGGTAAGGGTATTGAAGTTGATAACGTTGTTTTTGATCACTACGTTAAAATCTCTAAATATCCTTACATTGTTCTAACTGGCTTCAATAAAGGCTTCATCCATAAACAATTTGCGGCTTTAATATTGCCCAGAATATTAGAATTAGTTTTGGTGATGATATTTTTACTGATGATTTTATATCTTTTTGCCGTGCGTTTTTCTTTGTTGGGGCAGCAAAAATTGCTGATTTCTTCGCTGGAAAAAACCAATAAAGCGAAAGATAAAATGATGTTCTCAATCGCTCACGATATTAAAAATCAGATCTACGGAATTCATGGATTGTCGAAATTAATTCTGGATAAAAAATCGCGCGCTGAAATTGCTCAAGACGCTGATTTGCAGGTGATTGAAGCTATTTCCGATCAGTCGGAAGAGATGATGTATTTCGTCAAAGATTTACTTGATGACAACTTAGTTGAAGACGGCGGATTTGATTTGGGTAAAATTGAAAAATGCCAAATTAAAAGTTTGATTCGCGGCGTAATTTTGATGAATGGCAAATTGGCTTTAGAAAATTATGTTGAGCTAAAAACTGAAATTGCCGATGAAATTCCTGAACTTGCTTGCGATCCAAGAAGAATGAAACAAATTCTGACGAACCTAGTGGGAAACGCCATCAAATATAGTTATTCCGAATCTCAAGTTGTGATTGCGGCAAAATATTTGCCTCAGAGCGATGAAATTTGTATCGAGATTTCCGATCAAGGCTATGGAATGGATAAAGAAGCTCTGGAAAAATATCTCAGCGGTTTTGGTGCTCAAATTGATAAATCTGAAATTATTAAAGAGAAGGAGTTGGAAACTCACGGAATTGGCATGTCAATTGTGTTGCGTTTGGTTGAGTTGCATCAAGGAAGGATTGAAGCTGAATCGACCAAAAAAATCGGAACCAAAGTTCGCCTTTATTTTGTGCCGAAAAAATTAAAAATTGATCAAGATGAAAAATTGGTGCCAAATATTTTGGAAGCCGTGGTTAATGACGGTAAAGCCAAATCAATTTTGCTGGTTGAAGACAATCCAATTAATATTAAGATCACGACAAAAGTTTTAGAAAGGGGTGGTTATCGCGTTGCTCATGCTGACAATGGCAAAGAGGCTTTGAAGATGTTGGATCAGGAAAATTTTGATCTGATTTTAATGGATGGCGAAATGCCAATTATGAATGGATATGAGGCGACAATCGCAATTCGCGAAGGTAGTATTTTTAAGAATTTTACCAAAAATAAAACCATTCCGATTGTGGCGTTAATGTCTTCTTCAGACCCCAAAACCATAGCTCGCGCCAAGGAAAGCGGCATGAATGATCATGTCGAAAAAGCAATTTCCAAAACCAGATTGCTCAGTGTGATTGAAAAATATTTGGTGAATTTGAAGTAGCAAAAGCACCGAGAAAGAGGGTTTTTCAGAGGCTCCAAAATTTATTTCAGCAAATTTTTTCCATCCATTTCTAATGGTTTTTTGATTCCCATCAAACTTAATATCGTCGGAGCAATATCGCTCAAGCGGCCATTTTCAAGATTTCTTGACCCATCAATATTTTTTCCAATTAAAATAAACGGCACCGGATTTGTTGTATGTGAAGTGTGAGGTTGGTGATTGTGATCAAGCATACATTCAATATTTCCATGATCTGCCGAGATCAGCATCACGCCATCTTTTTGCAAAATAATTTCTTCCAAAAGCCCAAGTTGGGTATCAATCGCTTCGCAAGCTTTAATTGATGGATCAAGCATGCCGCTGTGTCCAACCATGTCGGGATTGGCGTAGTTGACGACGATAAAATCGAATTTATCTAAAGAAATCGCAGCGCGTAATTTTTCTCCAATTTCATTTGCCGACATTTCTGGCTTTAAGTCGTAAGTCGCAACTGCGGGCGATTTTACCAAAATTCTTTCTTCGCCAGAAAATTCTTTTTCCTGTCCGCAAGAAAAAAAGAAAGTGACGTGAGCATATTTTTCGGTCTCGGCGATACGCAATTGCGTAAGTCCATGAGCTGATAAAATTTCGGGCAAAGAATTTTTTATTTCGAGCGCTGGAAATAAAATTTCGTAAAAATTATTTAATTTTTCGGAATATTCGGTAAGTGCGATTGAGTAAGAAAAACTCGTGCTTTCGCAAAGTTTTTCTGAAATTTGGCGAGCGCGATCGGCGCGAAAATTCGCAAAAATTAAAGCATCTCCATCCTTGATTCCGTTATATTCTCCGATGATGCAAGGTTTTACAAATTCGTCGGTTATACCGTTTTCGTAAGAAGTTTTTACGGCCGAGATCGCGTCAGAAAATTTTTCACCTTGTGCAGAAATTATGGCGTTAGTTGCAAGCTCAATACGATTCCAATTTTTATCTCGATCCATGGCGTAGTAACGTCCAGAGATTGTGGCGATTTCAATATTTTGGCATTGTTCCAAATAAAGTAGCGCACTTTTTTGCGCAACATCGCGACCATCTAAAAATATGTGAAGCAAAACTTTGACATCATTTTTTGCTAAAAATTCTGCCAGAAAAATAATGTGATTAATGTGCGAATGAACGCCACCGTCAGATAACAATCCCATCAAGTGACAGGTCTTTTCAGAGGCTTTTAAATCGGTAATTAAATTTTGTAATTTTTGATCTTTTTCTAAACTTCCATCAGCAATAGCGTTATTAATTCTTGGCAAATCTTGAAAGATAATTCGCCCCGCGCCAATTGTCATATGACCAACTTCAGAATTGCCCATTTGTCCTTCTGGCAAGCCAACCGCAAGGCCAGAAGTTTCAAGTTGTGAATGCGGATAAATTTTAAAAAACCGATTGTAATTCGGCAGATTTGCACGCGCGATTGCGTTATTAGAATCTCCATCATCACCAATCCCCCAGCCATCTAAAATGCACAGCAAAATCGGTTTTTTAATTTGTTTCATTGTAGTTTTTTTTAAAAAGTTTCTAAATCAAATTTTGAATTTCTTCGATTTTAATTTCGCTTTTTTCACCAGTTTTTCGATCTTTTACTTCAACCATTCCCGCCGCCGCTGACTTTGGTCCAACGATGATTTGAGTTGGAATTCCAATCAAATCGGCGATCGAGAATTTTTGACCTAAACTGGTTTTGGTGTCGTCGTAAATAACTTCAATGCTGCGAGCAGAAAGCTTGGTATAAATTTCTTCGCAAACTTTATCGCAAAGCTCGTCGCCTGCGCGCACGTTGATCAGGGCGATTTGGAAAGGTGCAATTTCTTTCGGCCAGATAATGCCATTGGCATCGTGATTTGCTTCAATTGCTGCGGCAACAACGCGAGAAACACCAATTCCATATGAACCCATATTTGGATAGATTTTGTCAGAAGCCGCGCCCATCACGCTTGCTTCCAAAGCTTTCGAATATTTTAAACCGAAATTGAAAATGTGACCAACTTCAATTCCGCGGCGTGAAGAAATTTGGCTTTCTGGAATTGGGCATTTTTCGACAACATGCATTTCATCGGCCATGGCGTAGAGACTTTGCATTTCCGCAATGTTTAAATTTGAAGATTGCGATAATTCGTCAAATTTTTTGTCGTAATAAATTGCGCTTTCTCCGGTGTCGGCAAGCAAATGGAATTCATGAGATAAATCTCCGCCAATTGCGCCAGTGTCAGCGCGCACCGCCATTGGTTTTAAACCCATGGCGCGGAAAATTTTGAAGTAAGTTTCGTACATCAAATTGTAAGTTTTTTTGGCAGAAATTTCATCGATATCAAAAGAATAAGCATCTTTCATCAAGAATTCGCGACCGCGCATTAAGCCGAATCGCGGGCGAATTTCATCGCGGAATTTCCAGTGAATTTGATAGAAATTTTTTGGCAAATCTTTGTAAGACGTAATATTTTTGCGGAAAATATCGGTGATCACTTCTTCGTGAGTTGGTCCGTAAAGAATGTCGCGATCGTGACGATCTTTAATGCGCAACATTTCTTTGCCGTAAGCGTCGTAGCGACCAGATTCAATCCATAATTCTGCAGGTTGAATCGTTGGCATCAAAACTTCGAGTGCACCGGTTTTATCCATTTCTTCTTTAATAATTTTTTCTACCTTGCGCAAAACTCTTAAACCCAAAGGCAACCAAGTATAAATTCCCGAAGCGGTTTGGCGAATCATGCCTGCGCGAATCATTAATTGGTGCGAAACCACCGTGGCATCAACTGGATTTTCTTTGAGGGTTGGAATAAAATATTGAGAGAGTTTCATCGGTTATTTAGTAATTTGTTTTTTGATAAAAGCTTGCGCAACTCGAATTCCGTGGATGTCGATAGTGTGGTCAAGATTGGCAAAAGAATGTGATTCGTGAATAATTTTTTGCTGAGTCAAAATATTTTTGGCTTCGATAAAACACTCAAAAGGAAGCACAGAATCTTTTTCGCCGTGGATTAAGCAAATTTCTGGTTTGCAATTGCTGACATCGCCCACCATTTCTGGCAATACTATTCTTCCTGAAAAAGAAATAATTCCCGCTGGTTTTTCTTTCATCGCCAAGCCTTGATAAATCGCCATCATGCCGCCTTGCGAAAATCCAGCGATGAAAAGATTTTCAGATTTTAAGTTAAAGCGTTGTAATTGGGAGCTGATAAAATCGTTAAGAATTTTATTCGAATTTTTGATATTGTGAGCGATTTCCATCAAGGCTTTGCGATCAACGCCTCGATAAAGTGAAAACCATTGGTAAGAGTCGGGAAAGCCGCCTTCCCAAGCTTCAATGGCATTAGGAGAAATGTAATGCGCATCTGGCAAAACATATTCAAATTCATGCGCTAGATTAATTAAATTTTCGCCATTAGAGCCATAGCCGTGCAGGAAAATAACTAGATATTTGGGAGTTGCCGTGTTGCAATATTCGTAAAATTTTTGATTCCACATAGTCGAAATAATCAATAAAATCAGGGGTTTGAGGCCAATGCTCACAGTAGATAATCTTTCATTATTCAAAGATCACAAGAAAATTTTTGGACCTCTTGGTTTTTCGGTAAGCAGCTCTTCAGCCTTGATAATTACAGGCAAGAATGGCTGCGGAAAAAGTAGTTTGCTCAAGATTTTAGCGGGAATTTCTAAAGCCACGGAAGGAAAAATTTTATGGGGCGGCGAAGACGTAGAAAATTTTCGCGACGATTTTAATGGTGATTCACAATTTTTGGGACATAAAAATTTCTTAAAAACTGAACTCACCGTAAAAGAAAATTTAGAATTTTACGCACGTCTTAACGCCACGATTGAAGCACTTCCTGCCGCTTTAAGTTTTTTTGGGATGACGGAGTTTGCAGATAAAAAAGTCAAAACTCTTTCCGCTGGTTGGCAAAAAAGAGTGATGTTGGCAAAATTGTTGGCATGTCCAGCGAGCGTTTGGTTTCTGGACGAGCCATCGAATAATTTGGACGCGCAAGGTAGGGAAAAATTACACGGATTAATTAAAACCAGAATCAAAGAAGAAGGTTTGGTTATAATTACAACCCACGACGAAGCCTTTTTTGACTTGGGTCCGCGACTTAATTTGGAAGATTTTATTTAATCTCGAAATTCGCATCCTCACCTTTCTGCAAGCCATTTAAAATCGCTGGCAGAATCTCTTTAAGTTTTTCATCCAACTGCCACGGAGCATTGAAAATAAACATTCCGCAGGCGTGCATTTTTGCTTCTTTAGAATCGTCGCCAATGTCGAAAGTGACATGCAAAACTTTTTCAAATTTCAATTCCGCCATCGCAGAATAAAAATTTTCCAACAGTTCGGAATCGTTTTTTATAATCGGATACCAAACCAAATACATGCCGTGAGCGAAGCGTTTATGGGCTTCTATAAGTCCTTCAACAATTTTGGCGTAATCAACAGAAACTAAACTTTGATCTTTTTCAAAAGCGGGATCGATGATGATAAGTCCGCGTTTTTCAAGGGGAGGAAGCTTAGAGCGCAAAAGGTGAAAACCGTCTTCGCAAGTTAGCGCAAATTTTGGATTTCCAGCAAAATTTCTTTTTAAAGTCTGAAAATCTTCGCGATTTAATTCGGCAAAAATTGCGCGATCGCGCGAACGTAAATAGTCTTTAATGATATAAGGCGAGCCGCAGTAGGTCTTCATTTTTTCTGGCAACTCAGAAATTTCGCAGCGATTAAGTTTTGCCAAAATTATCAATAAACGTGGTGGTAAAATTTCAGCAAAATTGGGCTCAGAAATTAGTTTTTTTATTCCATTCAAAGCTTCAGAAGTTACGAGAGATTTTTCGTCGAATAAGTCATATTTTGCGATGCCAGCGTGCGTATCTAAAACAAAAAAAGGCGCAGGTTTTTCGTGCAGTTTTTCCAAACAAAGTGTCAAAATAACATGTTTAAAAATATCGGCAAAGTTGCCGGCGTGATAGATGTGGCGATAGTTCATTTGTAATTTATCCAAAAAATATTCCGGTGATAATGTAATTCAAAAGCAGAATTACAATCGACGAAGCCACAACAGCATTGGTTGTGGCGATTCCCACACCTTCGGCGCCACCTTTAGAATTATAGCCGAAATAGCAGCCCATAATTGAAATTACAAAACCGAAGAAGGCTGATTTTGTAAGACCTGAAACCACATCAATTGTTTCCAAAAACTTGAAAGTGTTGGCTAAATAAGGTCCAGAAGAAAATCCCAAAGCGTGAACACTAACTAAATATCCGCCCATAACGCCGATAATGTCGGCGATTAAAACCAAAAGTGGCAACATTAAAACGCCAGCGATTACGCGCGGTGCAACTAAATATTTAAAAGGATTGGTTGAAAGTGTGCGCAGCGCGTCGATTTGTTCTGTAACTTTCATGGTTCCGATTTCAGCGGCCATTGATGCGCCAACGCGGCCAGCTACCATTAATCCAGCTAATACCGGTCCAAGTTCGCGAGTGATTGATAAAACTACAACTGTGGCAATCGTGCTTTCAGCGTTGAAGCGCGAGAATCCAGAATAGCTTTGTAACGCCAAAACCGCGCCAGAAAAAATTGCGGTAAGACCAACAACGGGAAGCGAATAAAATCCGATTTGCAAAAATTGGCGCAAAATTAAACGTGGATAAAATGGCGGCGTAAAACAGTGGCGAACTGCGCTAGTCATGAACGAAACCATTCCGCCAAGTTTGGCCAAATTAAATAAAGTGAAATGTCCGATCTTTTCTAAAAGATTTAAAATTTTTGCTGACATAATTTTTGTTGAAAATTTTTGAAACGTCGAAGAGACTAAATTTTATGCTCAAGATAAAAATCCAATCCAATTTTACCAAGTTTTTCGCCGCTATTCTGCTGATTCTTTTTGTTTCAAGCGGAAGTCTTGCGCTGTTTCATGCTTTTTCGCATCACGAAATTATCGCTGATGAAAGCGCATCAATCAAGGTGCAATCTCTAGAAAAAACTTTTTTTGCAAAAATAATTTTTGCCCATGAAAAATCTGCGGGAAAAAATTCGGAAAATTGTTTTTTATGCTCTTTTTCGAATTTTCAAAGTCAGGTTTCATTAGCGCCGAATTTAATTTTTCTTGCTGCTAGTTTTTATTTAGTTTTCGCATTTCGTAAATTTGATCGCGTAAAACTTTCTTATCTTCTTTCTTCCCAAGCCCCGCGGGCTCCTCCAGTAATTTCTTAAATAGCTACACATAAGCACGAATCCAAGATTTGACCTTGCCATACGATGGGGTCTGTCGTGCATCGTTTTCAATATTTAAGAAATTACATTTTACCCATGAAAAAATTCTCACTTTTGCTTTGCACTGCTCTAGCTTTTAGCACCTCGCCATCTTTTGCCAAAGATACTTTGGAATATGAAGTTACGGCCTCAAAACTTGATAAATCACGAAATAATTTATCGCCAACAACGGGCAGCAGCTCATTTTCTTTTGACGAAAAAGATATTGAAAACTTGCCGCAAGGGCAGGCCACTTCGTTAAATCAAGTATTGATGCGCGCTCCAAGTGTGGTAGCAAATTCGCAAAATCAAGTACATGTCCGCGGTGATCACGGCAATCTGCAATATCGCATTAACGGCGTAATGTTGCCAGAAGGCGTCAACGGTTTTGGCCAAAGTCTGGATACTCATTTTGCAAAATCGGTCGATTTTCTTACGGGCGCAATGCCTGCGCAGTATGGAATTCGCACCGCTGGCGTGGTTGATATTAAAACTAAAAGCGGCGCTTCGCTTAAAGGCGGTCGTTTGGAATTTACGATTGGCGGTAACGATACGTTTCGTTACAACCAGCAACAAGGAGGCACCAAAGGCAATCTCGATTATTATGTGAGTGCAACTTACATGCAAAATTCACGCGGTATTGAAGCGACAACGGCAGCCAGAAATTCCAGTCATAACGACGCTTCGCAAGACAACGTATTTGGCTATTTCTCGTATATTTTAGATTATTCGAAACGCTTGAGCTTTATCGTTTCGAACTATACCAACCGTTTCCAAATTCCCAATAATCCAAATCAAGAAGCGGCTTACACTCTTAACGGAGCCACTTCTGATTCGAAATATTTAAACGAAAAACAGGTCGATTCCGGTCGCTTTGCCGTGGCGTCGTTGCAAGGCGTTTCGGATTTAGATGTTGATTATCAAGTTTCGCTTTTTACCCGTTATAGCAATTTGCAATTTAAGCCAGATTACAGCGGCGATTTGATTTTTAACGGAATCGCCTCAAGCCTTGATCGCAGCAGTTTTGCTAATGGTGCACAAGGCGATTTTAGTAAAGATTTAAATGATAAAAATACTCTGCGTTACGGTTTTTACGTCAGCAACGATCAGGTAAAAAGTTCTTCGGAAAATTGGGTATTTGAAGAAGATGGTTCGGGAAGTTATTTGACCAATCCAAATAGAATTGACGAAAATAGTATCAAAAATTCTCAACTTTATTCGACTTACTTACAAAACGAATGGAAGCCGATAGAAAAATTAACTTTGAACTATGGCGGTCGTTTTGATATGTCGCGCGCTTATGTTAACGAATGGCAATTAAGCCCAAGATTTGGTGCGGTTTACGATTTAAGTAAAGCGACCAAAATTCATGCTGGCTATGCGCGTTATTTCACTGCGCCACCAACCTCAGCAATTTCTGAAACTGCGCGTGCTAAATTCGCCAATACAAGCAATGCTTCAGAAAGCGAAAATAATGGTAAAGTTAAAGCTGAAAGAACTCATTATTTTGATTTAGGAATTTCGCACAAAGCCAATGAAAATCTGACTTTGTCGCTGGATGGTTATTACAAGCAGATCAAAAATTTGCTTGATGAACATCAGTTCGGCAACTCTTTGATTTACACTCCTTTTAACTATCAATATGGCAAAGCTTACGGCGCTGAATTTAAAGCTGATTATCGCAAAGATAATTTCGAAGCTTATTTGAATTTAGCGGCGCAAAAAGCTTACGGTAAAAACATCATTTCTGGTCAATATATTCACGATTCGGAAGAGTTGAATTATATTGCTAATAATTATGTTACTTTGGATCACGTGCAAACTTACACAGCTGCTTTGGGATCTTCGTATAATTTTTGGGGAACAAAGTTAAGCGGCGATGTGCTTTACGGTTCTGGTTTACGTACGGGCAATAACAATAAAAATACCATGCCAGCTTACATGATTTTTAATGCCAGCGCTGCTCGCGATTTTTCGTTGCCGGTGATTGAAAAAATCAACTTACGTTTGGCGGCGGTAAACTTGACTGACAAAGTTTACCAATATTCTAACGGTTCGGGAATTGGTATTTCAGCTTCACAATATGCGCAGCGTCGTACTTTTTATTTAATTGTTTCAAAGAATTTTTAACGCTGCTGCAAATCAAACAAAATGATCAATAAAATCAGCAAAAATATTACAAAAAAATATGACCAGATTGGAGCGATTTTTCTCTCTTTTTTGGCTCATATTTTGTTGCTGATTTTATTATTTTTGTCGGTCTTAAAGCGGGATTCTAAACCTAATTTTACAATACTTGAGGTGTCGATAATTAGTTCAAATCACAAGTCAAACGCAGCATCGCAACAGCATAAAATAACCGCGGACAAAGTGGCGACTTCAACAAAATTTCACACTCATTTAGCAGAAGAATTGGCGGCGGTTGGCGGCGGTTCCAAAAATGCTGCTCTTGTGCATAACCCATTACCGCAAATTCCCGATGATTTGCGCGACGAAGCTTTTGTAAGCGAGGCGATTGCCAGATTTTATATTGCAGAGTCAGGAAATGTTGAGCGCGTTGAGTTAATCAAGCCTTGTGCTAATCCAAAATTGAATGTTTTGCTCTTAAAAAGTTTAAAGAATTGGAAATTTTCAGCGGCGCCAAAAATTTCAACACAAGATATTCGTGTAAAATTTAGAGTAGAGTAGCGCGTCTTTGATAGCGCACAAAAGCGATGTAAGAAAGCAGCAAGAAGCAATAAATTGCGTTCCAATTTGCCATGGTCAGATTAAGAAAAAAGAAGTTTGGCTCATCGCAGCGTACGGCGTTGGTTTTGAGCAATACATCTTTTAGCTCTTCCAAATTGTTGGCGCTGTTCAAATTTGAAGATGAACAAGTTGATGGCCCGCTGAAGATTTTTTTCTCAACGCCGCTGTGATAAAGTGCAATCGAAAAATTTATGAGCAGTGAGATTGTGCAAAAATAAAGTGCGATTCTTTTTGATTTTTCAGATTTGAAATAAGTTAGCGTCAGAGCAGCGGTGGCAACGATCGCCAGAAATGGCTTACGTTGGTAAAAACATAAATTGCAAGGCTCAATATCAAAAAAATATTGGGCGATATAAGCCAAAGTTAGGGCTGCAAATGAAGCAGATGAAAGCAAAATTAATAAATTACGATTGGTAATTTTTTTAAGCTTTATGGACATTTTTCTTTAAGATTTTTTTGGCCAGATCTTTGCGCAGCTCGACAGCTGGCTGATCAAAAGGATTAATTTTTTTGGCGTAAGAAATTAAAATTGTTTCCAAAAAACATTGCATCATTAGTCCGCCCAAAACTTCTTCATCAAGTTTTTTTATTTCGAAAATGCGAATCGGTAATTTTTTTTGATTCAAAACTTCAATCGTAGTTTCTTGCTCAACCTTAACAATGTCGCTTAATTTTTTGCCGCCAAACAAGGTGGTACAAGAGTCGATATCTTTTACTAAAAAATCGTCAGCATGTTTTTCCTGAGTGATAAAAGTAAAAAATTTATCTTTCGGGCCTTCAAGATAAAGTTGTAGCTGGCTGTGTTGGTCGACAGTTCCCATCGAATTAATTGGCGTGGAGCCAAAGCCTGACTTGCCCAGAGATTCTGCCCAAAGCTGGCGATACCAATCGGTGAAATTTTTTAAATTATCGACGTAAGGCATAATTACATTGTTGGTAAAGCCTTTGTCGTAAAGATAAAGTTGTGTGGCGCAAGAATTTGTGATGTCGTCATTTTCTAAAAAATTGGCGATAATTTTTTTTGCGCCCAAGCGAATCTTTGCGATATCAATGTCGCAAAGCAAGGCGGGAAGCATTCCTACGATTGAGAAACAAGAATATCTGCCGCCAATTTTTTCTGGGTGATTGGCAATTTCAGCGCCAATTTTTTTGGCGATTTTTCCAATCGAATTATTTTTGGATTGAGTGACGAATAAAAATTGATCAGCGTAATTAGCAATTTTTTGGCTCTTAACTTTATCAAGAACAATCAAGGTTTGGCAGATGGTTTCAATAGTTTCGCCAGATTTGCTGATGACGATAAAAAAAGTTTTTTTGAAATCTATTTTATCGAAAGCATTCTTAATAGTTGTTGGGTCAATCGATTCTAGAAATTCTAACTGATTTTGGTTTTTTAAAGCAGTAAGAGTTTTGCCGCCAAGACTTGATCCGCCAACTCCCAGCACAATAATTTTTTTGAAATTCTTTTTTGAATCTAAGATTTTTTTGGCGAGCTTAGCAAATTCTTCCAAATCTTTTTTGCCAAAAACCACATCGATTGGAGCCAGTTCTTCATTGGCAATTTCTTCTCGTAATTTTGTGGCGATTTTGGCGCAATCTTTGCGGTATTTTTCTAAAACTTTTGCAGCGGGAAGATTTTTGAATTGTTGCGAATAAAGAGTTCTGTAAGTCATTTAAGGATTAAATTTTTTAAAAAAGATAAGAATTAATCTAATTTGAGTGATTTTAAAATTAAGAACAAAGCTCAAATCTTGCCAAATAATTTTTTGGCGTCTTGTAATCTTTTTTTGCGTCCTTTAAGTTGAAGGCTTATCGCAAGTTGGAATGATGTCTTTAAATCTCTTCTTTTGGCTGGGTAGCAAAGTGGTAATGCAAGAGCCTGCAAAGCTTTTATGCGTCGGTTCGATTCCGACCCCGGCCTCCAAAAATCGGTGAAAACCGGCGTCTTTTGCGTTTTTGCGTCGTTAGAAAATTTTTTTATTCGGTTATGTACAGTTGAGTACACGCCCTCATAAAAAAATTTTCTGCCTAGCAGAAACGCAAAATACTTGGTTTTGACCGATTTTATTCCCGCATTCGGTGAATTTCTTGTCTCGATTTCCTTCTCTTATTTCGTTTCACTCGCTGGTTTGGTTGCGCTGCTATCTTCCTTTTCTTTCGGTAATTCTTGGCGCCCTTAGGTATAGAGCGTCGTCGTCTCGTTTGTCTTTTTTGTTAAATTTCTCTAGCGCTAGAAGGCCTACGGCGTCGGCTTCTGCGAATTCTTCGTGGGGAGATTTTTTGTTTGAAATTAAATTTTTTGCCGAGCCGCAAAGTAAGAAATTTTCTTTGGGGAGGAAGTTTTTTATGTCTTTTTGTTTTATTAATTGGGATTCGAGGATTGGTTTTAGTTTTTCGTTTTTTGATTCGAAGCTGGCGATAAAAAATTCATCCATTTTGGCGTCGATGGCGACGAAAATTATGCTTCCTTCTGTCATTCCAAGTGAAGCGAAGGATTTTGCAAGATGATGTTTGAAAGCAATTGCTTCTAGCGCATTGATCAAAATCAGTGGTTTGTTGGTGGCGATTTTCAGGGTTTTGGCGACGGTCAGGCCAATTCTTACGCCAGTAAAACTTCCTGGACCGTTGGTAGCAGCGATTAAGTCTAGGTCTTGGTACCAGATATTATTTTCTGTGAGAATTTTTTCGATTTCGGAAATTAAGAGTTCAGCTTGCTTCCCGCTCTCAAAAATAGTGTTTTTGGAGAGGATTTTTTGGTTTTCAAGAAGAGCTACCGAAAGTGTAGAATTAGTGGTATCGAAGGCGAGAATCTTCACTTTTTAGTTGATCACAGATTTGGCGTTTGGAACGTCGAGGGAAAAAGTTGGAATTTTTACGTCGAAAACTGTGCCATCATTTTTTTGCATTTGGTAATGTCCCGTCATGATTCCAGAAGGGTGGCGAAGATGCACGCCGCTTTCATATTGAAAACTATTGTTAGATAAAATTACTGGTTGATCGCCGACAACTCCTTCGCCGTTTACTTCTTGAACCGTGCCTTTTTCGTCGATTATTTTCCAATAACGGTTAATTAATTTTACACTTTCGGGGCTGCGATTATCGATGCGGACGTTATAAAGCCAGACATATAAATTGCCGATGCTGCTAAATTGGCTATCGACAAATTCTGGCCTGACGGTGATTTCAATTCCAGAAGTGGTTGAGCTATAAGGATTTCCCAATAATTCAGTCATGATTTTGGGAAGCAGTGCATCAAGTTGTTTGGAGGATTTGAGATTATTTTGTTTCATTTCTAATAAATTCTTAATTCATGCGGTCAGTCATATCAACTGAGCGCATGAGCTCTTTGAGATCGATGATACCTTCAATTACTTTTTGTAAACCATCTTCAATCATCGGTGCAAAACCTTTTTTGATGGCGTGATCAAGCATTTCATTCCTGCTTGCTGAGTTAGATATAAGCTCATCAAGTTCGCGGTCAACTACTAAAATTTCGCAAATTACTACACGACCTTTATAGCCAGAGCCGCCACATTTAGGACAGCCAACCGCCTTAAATAATTTGCTAACATTGCTGTGTTTTGGTCCGAGCAATCTTTTTTCGAAAGCATCGGCTGGAGCTTCTGCTTTGCAATGAACGCAGAGTTTTCTGGTTAAGCGTTGTGCAACCACGCCAATCAAAGATCCGGCGATTAAATAATTAGGAACGCCGATATTCATTAAACGCGGAATTGCGCCAATGGCGTCGTTAGTGTGCAAACTGCTAAATACTTGGTGACCAGTCATCGCAGCTTGAATTGCAGTAACCGCAGTATCTTTATCACGAATTTCCCCAATCAAAATTACATCGGGATCTTGACGCAAAATCGCTTTTACACCAGCGGCGAAATCGACGGCGCTATCGGCCTTAACGTTAGATTGGCGAATCAGCGGAATGTGATATTCCACCGGATCTTCCAAGGTCATAATATTTTTGTCGATGGTGTTGATCATGCTTAAGAGCGTGTAAAGTGTAGTGGTTTTACCAGAACCTGTTGGACCAGTAATTACAATCACGCCTTCTGGTTTTTGAATCATCTTATTGACGATATTGCGGCTGGCTTGGCTGAATCCAAGAGCATCAAGCGAGACGATTGATTGCTTCTCGTCCAAAATACGCATTACGATATTTTCGCCGTTAATCGTGGGCTGAGTTGAAACACGAAAGTCGATTTTACGTCCCAAAATTTCTGAATTAACGTGGCCATCTTGCGCTTTGCGGCTTTCGGCGATGTTCATGCCGGAAATAATTTTAATACGAACGGCAATCGCGGACCAATAATCGCGGTGGATTGAGCGAATTTGTACCATTTTTCCGTCGATACGATAACGAATACGTAAGAAAAGCGGCTCTGGTTCAAAGTGTAAATCCGAAGCGCCGCGATGCACTGCGTCAGTTAAAATTGCATCAACCAAACGCACCATTGGACTGCGATAGTCGCCGCGTAATTGCGCTTCGTCGTTAATATTTTTGCTGTTGCTGCCTTCAATCTCGCGCAAAATACCCTCGATCGACATTTCGTAATCGTAATATTGATCGATGGCATGAAGAACGTCGGCTTCAGGAACATAAGCGGGAGTAATCTTAAAAGTAGGCGGAAACCAGCGACGCAGCTGATCGATCGCCACAATGTCAAAAATATCGGACATGCCGATTGTGATCGAATCTTTGCTGTAAGAAATCGGAATTAATTTGTTGTGAATCGCAAAATCTTTGGGAACTTTTTTTACTAAACGCGCATCAATAATTGATGATTTGATGTCGAATTTTGTGGCGCCGCTAGATTCGTTCAAGATTTCTCCCAAAGCGCCTTCGGAGACAAATCCTAAATCAACTAAAATAGCGCCGATAGTCTGCGCGCCGCCAAGACGATTTTGTTCTTTGACGGCAATTTCCAATTGGTCGTCGGAAATAACTTTTTTCTCTAATAGCTTCAAGCCAATATCCCCGCCACCTGTTGTGACGGTTGTTTTTGATTTTGTTGTAGAAGTAGAAGCTTCCATTTGATTTTGCTGAATTTGATTTGCCTAGATCCTGCCTTCAAACTCAGACAGCCCAATATTTCTTCCTATTTTTGCTTATTTTTTGATAAAATTACCCCAAATATATCCTGATATTCGTCGTAATTATTATCAAAAAAGCGCTAAAAATATGCCAAAATCTGGAGCTATCTGAATTTGAAGACGGGCTCTAAGGATTTATTGTCTTTTGTTGAGCCTGCGCTTGAATAATCTTTACGGCGTTTTTTAATGTCAAGAAAGCTGACCCTCTTTAAAAATTTTAAAAAAAATATGTCTGTTACTGTTCGTTTTGCACCTTCGCCAACTGGCTATTTACATATTGGCGGAGCTCGTACTGCTTTGTTCAATTATCTTTTTGCGCGTCATCATGGCGGAAAATTTTTGCTAAGAATTGAAGATACAGACAAAGAAAGATCAACCGAAGCGGCAATTGATGCAATATTGCAAGGCCTTGACTGGCTTGGTTTAAAGCATGATGGTGATTTTATTTTGCAGTCAAAAAATTTGGAACGTCACAAAGAAATTGCTCAAAAATTGTTAGAAAAAAATCAGGCTTATTTATGTTATACTTCTGCTGAAGAGCTAGATGAATTGCGCTCTCAAGCCGAAGCAAAAAAAGAAGTTTTTCGTTTTAAAAGTCCGTGGCGCGATAAAATTCAATCGCAAGCTTCAACTGTAAAACCAGTAATCCGCATCAAAGCGCCGCTTGAAGGCGAGATGGTTATTCGTGATTTAGTTCAAGGCGAAATTCGTGTAAAAAATTCTGAACTTGATGATTTAGTGATGCTGCGCGGCGATGGTACGCCAACTTACATGATGGCTGTTGTGGTTGATGATCACGATATGGGAATTACTCACATTATTCGCGGCGACGATCATTTGACTAACGCTTTTCGTCAAAAAGTAATTTACGAAGCAATGGGTTGGAATGTTCCAGACTTTGCTCACATCCCTTTAATTCACGGTCCAGACGGTGCAAAACTTTCGAAACGTCATGGAGCAACTTCGGTAATTGAATATAAAGAAATGGGATATTTGCCAGAAGCGATGCGTAATTATTTAGTGCGCTTGGGCTGGTCGCACGGCGACTGCGAAATTATTTCCGACGCCCAAGCTATTGAATGGTTTAATTTAGAAAAAGTTGGAAAATCGCCGTCGCGCTTTGATTTTGCAAAGCTCAAATCGGTTAACAAAACTTACATCAAAGAAAAAAATGAAGAGCAACTTTTGGATTTAGTTTTAGAATTTTTGAATAAAAAAATTTCTGACGCAGAAAAATCTAAACTTGCGACTGCCTTAAAATTCGCTAAAGAAAGAGCGGATTTGGTTGGCGAATTGGCGAAAAGTTTGGAAATTTATTGCGATAATTTTGTCGTAGAATTTGACGCAGAAAATCAAAAATTAATCGCTGAAAAAAAATCTCTTTTACAAGATTTGCAAAAAACTTTTGCCGATTTGAGCGAGTGGAATCATGACGGAATTAAAAATTCTTTAAATGATTTCGCAACTGCGAAAGGCTTCAAAATTAAGGATTTCGGACCAGTTTTGAGAATCGTATTAACTTTCTCTTCCGCTTCGGCTGGGGGAATTTTTGATGTGGTGGAAATTTTAGGGAAAGACGAAGTTATAAAAAGAATTGCCAATGCAATTTCTATTTAGTTTTGTCGATTCTAGTTTGACACGTCGTTATGCGCTTGCAATTACGGCTTTACTAACCGCCGTCATTGCGAACTCAGCGCGGCAACCCAGAAAAAATTAACAATAATTATCTAACTTTATGAAAAAGTTAATCCTCGCTTTGGCAATTTTCTCACTTTTTTCAGTAGAATCTTTCGCGGCAAATCCTGATGGATTTTTCCTTCGCCCTTCAGCTTCAATCGAATATAGCGCTCCAGCTTTGAGTGATTCGGTTAGTAAAAATTTCAAATCAAATAATTTTGGTAAACAAATAAGTGGCTTTGAAAATATCGCCGTTGGTGGAAATTTTCGTGTTCACAATTTTTTGGGATTTAACGCTAATTACGCCAAAGGTGCTTTGAGTGGACACACGCTTCAAAGTGGATATTTGAACAATGCGGCTCATTTTAAATTTAGCCAATTCAACCTCTCTACTCTGGCTTACATTCCGCTGGATAATTCCTTTGAATTATTTGGCGAGGCTGGAATTTCTAACATCAATAGCCATTTAAATTACATTCAAAATAACGGCGCGATTGCAAGCGATCAGGCCAATCAAACCAAAGGATTTTTCGGTTTTGGGATGCAATTCAAACCTTGTCTAAATTCGCAAGATATGATTCGTCTAAGTTTCCAAAAATATTCTGGTAAATTAGCGTTGCTTGATGCTAACTACTCAACTGTGCGTATCGGCTACCTTAAAGCCTTCTAAATCTTCTCTCGGAAAGCCTTCCAAAATTCTTAAAACGAATTATTCGCGTGCCTAAAAATTTTCTTTTTACATCGGAATCGGTGTCGGAAGGCCATCCCGACAAAATTTGCGATCAAATTTCTGACGCTCTTGTTGATGCCTATTTAACAAAAGATCCGTATTCGCGCCTTGCGATTGAAACCTTCGCCACGACTAATACGGTTATTATTGGCGGCGAAATTCGCGCTCCTGAAATCGCTAAAAATGATGTCGAAAATATCATTCGCCAAACCGTTAAAAATATCGGTTACGAGCAAGATGGTTTTCATTGGAATAATCTTAAAATTACTAACTTGATTCATGGTCAATCTGCTGACATTGCTGTGGGCGTTGACGCTGCCGGCTCTAAAGATGAAGGTGCTGGCGATCAAGGAATTATGTTTGGATATGCATGCCGCGAAACTGAAGTTTTAATGCCAGCGGCGATTTATTACGCCCATCGCGTACTTCATAATATAATGGATGCCATCAGATCTGGCGAGCTTCGCGATCTTGGGCCAGATGCTAAAAGTCAAGTTACTCTAAATTATCAAGATGGCATTCCAATCTGCGCCGAAACCGTTCTAGTGTCGATTCAACACAAAGAAGGATTAACCCAAAAACAAGTCAAAGAAATGATTCGTCCTTATGTCGAAAAGACGATGCCTAAAGGCTGGATGTGTCGCGATGAAAACTTTTTAGTCAATCCAACTGGCAAATTTGTTATTGGTGGACCTGATGGCGATGCTGGATTAACTGGTCGCAAAATTATTGTTGATACTTACGGTGGAGCAGCTCCACACGGCGGCGGTGCGTTTTCTGGAAAAGATCCAACTAAAGTCGATCGCTCTGCGGCATACATGGCGCGCTATTTGGCGAAGAATGTGGTGGCTGCGGGTTTGGCGACAAGATGTACCATTCAAATCGCCTACGCAATCGGCATTTCCAAGCCTTTGGCGCTTTACGTAAATAATCACAAAACTGGAGTTGACGGCGAAGATTTGGTGCAAGTGATCAACGAATTGGTTGATCTTACTCCGCGTGGAATTCGTAATCATCTGCAACTAAATCGCCCAATCTACAAACGCACTGCAACTTACGGCCATTTTGGTCGCAACGTTGAGGCTGATGGCGGATTTTCTTGGGAAAATACTGATTTGGCTGAGAAGTTGAAGAAGTTGGCTTAGGAATCTCTGAAAATTCCTCAAGAAAGACGGTTTTTAAGAGGTTGCTTTAGAGTCTGTATTCAAATCAAATAGTTGGAATATGAATCTAATTTTAATCGCAATTGGCGGTGCGCTTGGGTCGGTGTCGCGTTATTTATCTTCAGAAGCAATTGTTAGATTAGCAAAATTGCTGCATTTTCCCTGTAATTTTCCGTGGGGAACTTTTTTTGTAAATGTTACGGGATCAATGATTGCGGGCGTTGTTTATTATTTTGTGGTAAAAAATTTTAATAGTTTTGATCCGCGTTTGAAGAATTTTATCATCGTTGGATTTCTTGGCGGCTTTACAACTTTCTCGGCTTTTTGCCTTGACGTTTTTCGACTAACAACAGCGGGCCAACATCTGCAAGCCTTCGCCTATGTTTCACTTTCAGTGATTCTGGCGGTCTTGGCGTTATTTTTCGGATTTTACGCAACAAAATTAATTATTTCTTAAAGTGGCTTTAATTCAGGTAAATAAAGATCTTGCAGGACTTCGTCTTGATAAATTTCTTTGTAAAAAATTCGATATTTCTTTTGGAGTGGCGCAAAAAGTAATTCGCGAAAAAAAAATTAAAGTGAATGGTTTGCGAGTTGACGCGGCCTACAAAGTTGAGGATTCTGACCAGATTGAAATTTTCACTGATTTACAAAATCGTCGCGAGAACCAGAAAAAAACTCCTAACATTTCTAAAAATAAAAAACGCGATTTCTCTTCTTGGGTAATTTTTGAAGATGAAAATATGGTCGCAATCAACAAGCCTTCAGGTCTTGCCTCTCAAGGCGGCAGTGGAATCGAAATTTCGGTCGATGATTTTATTTCTTCCTTTCAACAAACTCATGAAGCAGAAAAATTGCAGCTAGTTCATCGTCTTGATAAAGATACCAGCGGCATTTTGATGATCGCAAAAAATAATAAAGCGGCAGTATTATTGACCGATGCTTTCAGAAATAAAACTATCACAAAGACTTATCTAGCGCTGGTTCGAGGCGTTCCAAAAAAATCTGAAGGAGTAATTAATATTCCGCTACGCAAAAAACTTTTAGGAAAAAACGAAAAAGTTTCTCCCGATTTTGAAGAAGGAAAAGAAGCGATTACGGAATTTAAATTGTTAGAAGATTTTGGTGATTATGCGCTATTAGAGCTGCGCCCACTTACGGGCAGAACTCATCAACTTCGTGTGCATTGCAAAGAAATCGGCCACGCAATTTTAAACGATATAAAATATGGCGGCCGCGATGTAATCAGAAAAGACATCAGCAAGCGTCTATGTCTGCACGCTTACAAGATTGAGCTCGCAGATTATTTTGGAAAAGTTTTAAAAATTGAAACCGACTTGCCAGAATTTTTGCACGGCGTTGGTTAGTATAAATCAATTCTTGAAATTTTTTTAGCTATTTCTAAAAGCTACAAAGCCTTTGGGCTCTAAATCATCACCAATAAACACACCACTAAAATGTCACCAAAAAGTCACCGCTTTTTTGCGTTATTTTTTCTAATTTTTTTCGCTGACGAAACCTTTGCTGTCACGCTCACATCTGGTCAGACTGACTATACAACTACGGGAAATATCACAATTAACGGAGTGGGAATAAGCAGCTCGTTGTCTGGTTCGAGCTTATCTTCAAACAAAATAAAAAATACTTTTACGATCACAACCAGCGGTTCTAGTGCCTACGGAATCAGGTCTACTGGAAGTTATAACCAAATTACCAACAATAGTGACGCAGCGATTCTTACTACGGGCAGTTCGGGTCGTGGCATTTCGGTTGCGGGAAATTCTGCTGTAAATAATTTGGGCTCGATTACAACGCAAGGCACAACATCCTATGGAATCTACGCGGGAAGTGGCAATAACGCGATTAACAATTCAGGATCAATTACAACTTCCAACACCACTTCTTACGGAATTTATTTGGCGAGCGACAATAATTCCGTAACCAGTTCTGGCACAATAAATACGCAGGTTTACGGGATTTATTCTGATGGAAATGCTAATCAAATTTCTAATTCAGGAACAATCACAACGACAGTTGGATCGTCGGCGCACGGAATTTTTGTCAGCGCGGGAAGTGCCTCCACTGCAAGCTTGAGCAGCCACGCCATAATTTCAAATTCTGGCGTGATTAAAAGCAACGCCAATGGTATTTATAACAAAGATAACTACAGCCAAATCACAAATTCTGGCGCAATTACAACCGCGTCTGCATCAAGCATTTACGGCATTCGCAATGAAGGTGAAAATGTTGCGATTACAAATTCAGGAACAATTTCTGCAACAAATTATGCAATTTATAATTCGGGCGAAGGCGCGATAATCAACAATTCTGGCACTTTGAACGGCGGTGTTGCAATTGGATCTGGTATATTAAATATTCTTGGCGGCACGATCAGCGGAACGGTGGATGGCAGCTCTAACGCTGGTTCGGTCAATGTTGGATCAGCAATTACATTTAATCAAAATGGCAGTTTTTTGGCGTTAAATAATTTAACGATTTTAGAAAATGGCACCTTGAATTCTGCGGCGACAATCTCTGCGAATAATATTTTTCTTGGCGCTAATTCGAATTTAAATTTGAATGATGGATCTGCGATAAATGCCTCTATTAAAGGTTTAAACGCCTCTCAAGGAATTGTGAATATTTCTTCTTCTGCACTTTTAATTGCTGGTGAAATTGGTAGTTCGACAAATTCTTTGGCGAATTTGAATGTGAATTCTGGCGGCGTTTTGACCGCTTCGAATAATATTTACGCTGATAAAATTTCTTTGGCAGGAACTTTAAATTTTAGCGGTGCAAATAATTTAACAATCACGGGAAACCTTATTGGATCTGGTTTAGGAACGTTTAATGTTGGTTCGCAAAGTCAAACAATCGAAGGAAATTTTTCTTTAAATAGTGGCGATAAGTTAGCGGTTACTTTAAAAAACCAAGGGGCTGGAAACCTTACAATTAAAGGCGTGGCGAATATTGATCAAAATACAAAAATCGAAATCACAACTGCAGAAAATCAGGGTTACATTGCCAATGGCACGAAATATCAAATCATAAATTCAGCTGTTTTGGGCTCTTCTGTTGCGGCTTCGACCCCAATTTCTAATTCCAATATTTCGGTAAATGGCAGCAATTCCAACATTAGCGGATTGCTCGAATTCAGCGTTTTGAGCGCTTCTGATGGCTGGAGTTTGGGAATTAATCATTTAGCGGCATCGCAAGTTACGCCCAATAAAAATGCGCAAAATATTTACCAGAACCTTGTCAATATTGGCTCGGGATCAAGTGGTAAATTGTTAGAATTCCAAGAATATTTGGATAATAGCGGCTTGGTTGGAAGTGAAATTACTAAAACAATAAATCAGTTGGCGCCTCAATCTTCTAAGGCTGCGATTGCTACCACAAATAATGTTGTGAGTAATTCAGTGGCGATTTCTGAAAATCATTTGGCGAAAAAGCGTCATAAAAATTCGGAAGATAATTCGAAGGATGGCGGTTGGGGCCAGATTTTTGGCGGGTCGATTTTGCAAAAAACGGTTCAAAGTGATGATGGTTATAAAGCGAATTCGGCGGGAATTGCTTTTGGAACTGATCGCGAAATTTCTGACGATGCTTTGATTGGCGCTGCTTTCAGCGTTACGAAATCTTCTGTAAAAACGCAAGATGCTGCGAAACAAAATCTGATTGATACCTATCAAATTAATTTTTACGGCAGCAAAAATTTTGATAAATATTTTGTCGATTTGGTTTTAGCTAGTGCACTTAATCATTTCGATTCAAGCCGCGCTATTAAAGTCGCCAACGTTGATGCGAATTCGGGATATTTGGGTCAAACTTACGGACTAAAAGTAAAAACTGGTTTCATCAAGAATCTGCGAAATGGCTTCAGCATTGCTCCAGAAGCGTCGTTAAATTTTCTGCGTAATAATATTGGCGCTTATAACGAAAAAGGTGCAGATGAATTAAATCTGCACGTAAGTAGTGTTGCTGCGAATTTTTTGGAAGTGAGATCGGGAGTGAATTTTGGCTTTAGCAGCAAAATTACAGAACTGCCGGAATTCAGAAAAGTTGTGGCTTTGCTAAAGATTTCTTACGGATATAGCGTGATAAATGATGCACCAATAACTTCGGCAAGCTTTCAGGGACAAGCTTCCGGCTTTAATTCACAAATCACCAATATTGATCGCGGCAGCTTAAAACTTGGTGCCGAAATCGCCGCTTATCACAAAGACGATTCAACTTTTATTTTGGATTATAATTTCGAGCGCAAAACTACTTACAGCTCGCATTTTGCGATTTTCAAGGTGCGGCAGGAGTTTTAAAGAGGTTCCCAAACTACTTTTTGGAGAAATAGTTTTAGAAGCCGTAATGATTTAGGAACCGCACATCATTTTCGAAGAACATGCGCAGGTCAGTGATGCCATATTTCAACATGGCGAGGCGCTCAATTCCAATTCCAAAGGCGAAGCCTTGATATTTTGTTGGGTCAATTCCGCAATTGGTTAGAACGTTTGGATGAATCATGCCGCATCCCAAAATTTCCATAAATTTATCGCCTTTGCCGATTTTGATTTTTCCATTTTCAACCGAGTAATTAATATCAACCTCGGCAGATGGTTCGGTAAAGGGAAAAAAGCTTGGGCGGAAGCGCAACTCCAGATTTTTTACTTCAAAAAATTTCTCTAAAAAATTTTCTAAAGTCCATTTCAAATGTCCCATATTAATATTTTCATCGACGACGAATCCTTCAAATTGGTGAAACATCGGTGTGTGAGTTTGATCAGAATCGCGACGAAAAACTCGTCCCAAAGCCGCAACTTTCAAAGGTGGTTGCGAATTTAACATTTTGCGAATTTGCGTATTAGAAGTGTGAGTGCGCAGCAAAAGGTCAGAATTTTGTAAATAAAAAGTATCCTGCATCTGGCGCGCTGGATGATCTGCGGGCATATTGAGTGCGGTGAAATTGTGGAAGTCATCTTCAATTTCTGGGCCTTTAGCGAAGTCAAATCCAAGAGCGCCGAAAATTTCTTCAATTTCTTGCATCACTTTATTGATGGGGTGAATTTTTCCTAAATTATTTTTTCTGGTTGGCGCGGTAACGTCAATTTTTTCGCCCTGTAATTTTTCATTTAATTCAGCATTTTCGAAAATCTCTTTTGCCGTTTCAATTTTTTTAGTAACTTCGTCGCGCACTTGATTAACGCGAGCCCCGAAAGATTTTTTTTCTTCTGGCGCAACATCTTTTAACTGAGAAAAAAGTTCGGTAACCAAACCTTTTTTGCCTAAAAAATTAATACGAATTTCTTCAAGCTGCTGCTTATTTTGAATGGCAGAAATTTGTGAATTGAAATCGCTAAGAAGTGTTTCTAAGTTGGTCATTATTCGTGAAAATTAATTTTAATTAAAACCAGTAAAACATGCTTTGTTCTAGAATCAACTGCCTGAGAACCTGTTTAGAATCTTTTTTATTGTCATATTTAGTCCTAAATCGGCTTATTTTTTGATAAAATTTCTCAAAATATATCCAGATATTTATCAAAATTTTATCAAAAAAAACGCTCGAAATATGCCAAAATTTGAAAATAAAAAAAATTCTAAACAGGTTCTGAGAATTAATTGGTTTGGCGCCTTTACTTTACTGAAGAAAGAAGTTCGCCGATTTTTAAAAGTTTATCACCAAACTTTATTTTCTCCCGTCATTAATATCGTACTTTTTTTGGCGGTATTTTCTTTGTCGGTGGGAAATCGCGTCACTGAAATTAACGGTGTGCCATTTCCAATTTTTATGTCCGCAGGCTTGATAATGATGGCGGCGATGCAAAATGCTTTTGCTAATTCTTCGTCATCTTTTGTGATGGGAAAAGTTATGGGACATATTGTGGATTATTTAATTCCGCCGCTCGGTGCCTTCGAATTACTTTTTGCTTTTACGATCGGTGCGGTTTTACGCGGCATCTGCGTTGCGATTGTGGCATTTTTAACTATTTTGGTTTTTGTGCCACTTGGTTTTTATTCAATTCCTCACGCAATTTTCTACATGGTGTTTGCCTGCATGTTTCTAGGTCTCTTGGGAGTTTTGTGTGGAGTAATTTCCGAAACTTTCGACCACATGTCCGCAATGACAAGCTACGTAATTACGCCGCTAACCTTTCTTTCGGGCACTTTTTATTCGACAAATTCTCTGCCAGAATTTTGGCGTAATGTTTCTCACTTCAACCCTTTCTTTTACATGATTGATGGCTTTCGTTACAGCATTGCAGGACAAAGTGACGGAGATTTATTGACAGGAATGATTTACATTTTAAGCATCAATTTTGTTCTGGCGGTGGCGTTATATTTCTTAATAAAGCGCGGCTATCGAATAAAAAATTAGTTACAAAAAAGATCACAACCAACACCACATAAATTATGGAACACACCACTTTTGCGGCTTCGCTGCAAGAAAAAGTTGAATGGATCAGATTAGCGCGCAGCGAAAATGTCGGGCGATCTACCTTCTTTCGTTTGGTCAAAATTTTTGGATCGCCAAGACAGGCGCTTCAACAAGTCTCGCATTACGCCTTTCAGGGCGGATCAAAACAGCAAATCAAAGTTTATTCCGAAAAAGACGCCGTGAGGGAAGTCGAAAATTCTCATCAGTTTGGCGCGCAAATAGTTTTATTTTGCGAAGAAAATTACCCAAAACTATTGCGCGAAATTCCTGATCCGCCGCCGCTTTTTACGGCGAAAGGTCGTTTGGAATTTTTAAATCGTCCAGCTATTGCTATTGTTGGTCCGCGAAATGCCTCGTTCAATGGTGTTTTATTTGCAAAGAAGATTGCGCGCGAACTTGGTGAGAATAATTTTTTGATTGTTTCGGGAATGGCTCGTGGCATTGACGCCGCAGCACATGATGCGACGATCAATTTGGGCACAATCGCCGTAATTGCTGGCGGCATCAATCACATTTATCCCAAAGAAAATACCGAACTTTATCACAAAATTTGTCAGCAAGGATTAGTGATTTCTGAATCGCCATTTAACGCACCGCCAAAAGGTGGAAATTTTGTGCAACGTAATCGCATAATTTCTGGACTGTCTTTGGGTGTTGTGGTTGTTGAGGCCAGCTTGCGATCGGGAAGTTTGGTGACGGCAAGATTTGGCGTGGAACAGGGGCGAGAAATTTTTGCTGTTCCGGGTTCGCCCCTTGATCCGCGATGCTTGGGAACTAATCGTTTAATCAAACAAGGTGCAAAATTAACGGAAAATGTTGAAGATATTTTGGAAGAAATTTCGCTGCTTCACGGCAATTTCGAAAAAAATAAAATGCTGCAAGAGCCTGATGTTCAAGAGTTTGTCGGCCTTTACGAAAAACTGCCAAGCGATGATGAAATTGACAAAATTCGTCGGAAAATTTTTACAAGGTTGAGCTTATCGCCAATTACGATTGAAGCGATAATCCAAGAAATGCAAGTGCCGGCAAGGTTGGTGAATATTGCCGTCGTGCAGTTGGAATTGGCGGATAAGATCGAGGTGAATTATGGGAGGGTGGTTTTAAAAAGAGCGTAATCATCAATTAATAACTTCGCCACTCACGAGCACAACTGGAAATTGCGGCGTTTAATTAACCGCGATTCCCCATTTTTTGCTTAAATAATCTTCAATTATTTTGCGCTCTTCATCGCTTAGAACACGCTTAAATACAATCAATTCACCGATATAACCGTTATAAAAATAATCTGGCGTAGCTTCATTTTTGCCGGCGCCAATTCGTAAAGGCATTGTGGAATTCTGCGCCATTGTAAGTGTAGCGCTGCCAACTGATGCGCCATTATTATAGATATTCATCGCGCTGCCGTTGTTGGTTAGCGCAAGAATTATTGGTTTGTCTAAAGTAATCGCGCTGTGCGGCGTGCTGCCATTTCCCCAACTGCTGACGCCGTCGCCAAACCAAGCTTCGTAATCAATTGGCGAATTTGGGGCGGTATAAAGCATGTATCCAGCGTTTGGAGGAATATTGCGTGAAGAAATAATCGCGCCGTAAGTTGCAGCGGCGCGAGTTTTTACCACGGCAAAAATTGTAATGGCGCCGGGATTTAAATTATAATCGTAAGCAACTTCAAGATAAGACGCGGTGCCATCAAATTTGAGAGCTGGCAGATTGTTAATCGCACCTAGTGTGTAAACGGGTTTATTGCCACCGGTATTTTGTGCGGCATTAAATTTCTTGGTTGAAATCGGATTAATGTCGTACCACAAGCTGATTTTTGCACCATCTTCGGTTTCAACATCTTTAAAACTTTGTTCAGAAGTGGCTTCAAACCAAGCTACTAAGCCTTTAGTTCCAACCACTGCCGAGCTTAAAGTTTGAGCGCGCGCGGAAGCTAATTTCGATTTATTAATTAAGTTGCCACCCTGAGTTACGCCAGCTATCAACGTTCCGATGATTAAAATTATGACGGCAATTTCAATTAAAGTGAAAGCGCTTTGAGATTTTTTCATTTTTTCATTTTTGATTTTAGAATCCGTTCAAGATCTTTTTAGTTTGATTACCGCTTCTGCTTTTATCTAATAAAATTTGCATAAAGATTGCTGAAATTGATATTTTGCTCGATTAGATTTTTTTTGAAAAATTCCTCAAATATATTCCTTAAGTCATGCCAAAATTCGACAAATCAAAATTACCTTCGCGCTACGTTACTAATTCTCACGGTTGCGAAGGTCGCAAGACCATGCTTTATAACATCAAGACCGACTTATATCCGCAAGGTTTGAATGATGAAGATTTGGCGGCGCCATTTGTTGGAGTTGTTAGTGCGTGGAATGAAGCAGCGCCTTGCAATATCGCGCTTCAACGTCAAGCACAACCAGCGAAAAAAGGCGTAAAAGATGCTGGTGGAACGCCGCGCGAATTCACAACCATCACGGTTACGGACGGAATTGCTAACGGACATCAAGGCATGAAATCTTCGTTAGTTTCGCGCGAAATTATCGCCGATTCAATTGAAGTGACGGTGCGCGGACATTGCTACGACGCATTGGTTGGAATTGCTGGTTGCGATAAATCTTTGCCTGGAATGATGATGGCGATGGTGCGCTTGAATGTGCCTTCGGTCTTTATGTATGGCGGTTCGATCTTGCCAGGGCGATTCAAGGAAAAAGACGTAACAATCGTCGATGTCTTTGAAGCTGTAGGACAAAGAGATGCTGGGAAAATGACGGAAGAAGATCTTAAAATTTTAACTAAAGCCGCTTGTCCTTCTGCTGGCGCATGCGGCGGACAATTTACGGCAAATACAATGGCTTGCGTTTCTGAAGCAATTGGTTTGGCGTTACCTGGTTCTTCGGGAACTCCCGCACCTTATGAATCGCGTGACGAATATGCTTATCAATCAGGAAAAGCGGTGATGAATTTGATCGAGAAAAATATTAAACCGCGTGATATCGTAACTCTAAAAGCATTGGAAAATGCCGCTACAATTGTTGCAGCAACTGGTGGTTCTACCAACGCCGTTCTTCACTTGCCGGCAATCGCTAATGAATGCGGAATTGATTTTGACATTTTTGCAGTGGGAAAAATTTTCAAAAAAACTCCCTACATCGCCGATATGAAACCGGGTGGAAAATATGTCGCCAAAGATCTTTTTGAAGTTGGTGGCGTACAAATGATTTTGAAAGTTTTGCTCGATGCAGGTTATATCCACGGTGATTGCATGACCGTAACTGGAAAAACTATGGCAGAAAATTTAGCCGACATCAAGTTTAACGAAAATCAGGATGTAGTTTATAGGCCAGAAAAACCACTTTCGCCGACTGGTGGCGTTGTAACTCTGTGCGGAAATTTGGCCCAAGATGGTGCGGTTGTAAAGGTTGCTGGAATGGCGTCTGACGCGCAAATTTTCACTGGCAGCGCTTTATGTTTTGATTCGGAAGAAGAATGTTTTGGCGCTGTTGAGCAAAAAAAATATCAAGAAGGCGATGTTTTGGTAATTCGTTATGAAGGCCCAAAAGGCGGTCCAGGAATGCGCGAAATGTTGGCAACAACTGCGGCAATTTACGGACAAGGAATGGGCAGCAAAGTTGCTCTAATTACTGACGGCAGATTTTCTGGCGGTACGCGTGGATTTTGTATCGGTCACATTAGTCCCGAAGCTGCGGTTGGCGGCATGATCGCGCTTTTGAAAGACGGCGATAAAATTACAATTGATGCGATTAAAGGTACAATTGATGTTGCTTTATCTGAAGCTGAAATCGCTTCCCGTAAAGCTGCATGGCGGCCTCGCGAAAATGATTACCAATCTGGAACTTTATGGAAATATGCTCAAACTGCAGGATCGGCAAGGTTTGGCGCGGTTACTCATCCGGGAGCTAAAAAGGAAAAAATTTCTTACGACAAGATTTAGGGTATTTCCAAAATCTATCGTGAATATTTCGAGAGCGGATAGCATATAAATCTTCTGAAGAAGTTGTGAGATTCTCTGACTACTACTGGTTTTTCGTTAGAAGTATTGCTTTCAATAAAAAGATGCGGACTGGCATTTGGTTTTTCATCGGAATCATTTGTTGCGGTTATATCAAGAGCTGCGTTAGTTGTATTGATGCCAAGAATTAAGTTTTCTGAAGCAGAAGGGTAGGCAAGAGCTTCTCGATCACGCAAACTTGCAAGACTTACTTTTCTTGAAAGTAGATCGTCAATTAAAGGTTGCGCCAAATCTTCTTTGAAACCAGCGACTTTTTTTGTTTCAAGCAAGGTGATAATTAGCGCAAGATCAAAGTCATAATTTTTGCTACCAATGGCTCCGGTTTGTTTTACGATTTCATTAAAAACATCAGTTTTTTGTACGATCTGTCCCCTGTGATTTTTAGTTTCTCGCACATCATTAATATCAAATCCCGCCTCAATCATTGCTTCAAGAATGGAAATAGCGTTAGTTCTGTTGTTGGTTATACTATGCAAGGCATCAAAGTGCAGTCCTTTTTGAAATGATGGGGCTTTAATTTTTTCAATAAGAGCTTCTGCGTAGTCTGAATCTGGGGCTGAAAGAGCAAGCTCCAGTATGCTTGTTCCTAAATTATTTTCAGCATCTTCTTCTAAAGAGTATTTTTCTATTTGCTGCAATTTTGAGAGCAGCCCTAAGTAATCTTTGTTCGACACTAAATCAAAAATTTCACTCGCGTCTATTATTTTAGGCATGGACTATATTTTTGAGCTTTTAACTAATTATTTAGTTAAGCCCCACATTATCTAAAAATGATTCAATAATTAAAAAATTTATCTTTGTAAAAATGACTTGCAAATCTGTTTTAGGATTGGTCTGGCATCAAAAAATCTGGGATGAGCGCTTGTCCTTGGCAATTTGCCAGCGTTTTGGTATTTCAGAAATATTAAGCAATTTGCTGTCTTCGCGTGAAATTTCTCTGGATGAAATTGAGAATTTTTTGGATCCAAAAATTAAAACTTCTCTGCCCGATCCTTTTGAATTAAGTGGCATGGATGAAGCGGTTAATCACGTGATTGACGCGGTGAGAAAAAATAAAAAAATTACAATTTTTGCTGATTACGACGTTGACGGCGCAACTTCTGCGGCAGTGCTCAAACGCTTCTTTCGCGAAGTTGGAATTGATGTTGGAATTTACATTCCCGATCGCGTTTTGGAAGGTTATGGACCAAATTCGCAAGCGCTTTTAAATCTAAAAAAGTCGGGCACTGATTTAGTAATTACGCTTGATTGCGGAACGGTTGCATTCAAACCTTTGGAAGATGCGCATGCTGCCGGACTTGATATTATTGTAATTGACCATCACTTGGGAGTCTTAGAGCGACCTAAGTCGATTGCAGTTATAAATCCCAATCTTCTTGACGAAAAATTTCCGCATAAAAATCTTTGCGCTGCAGGCGTGACATTTTTATTTGCAGTTGCGATCAATAAAAAATTGCGGGAAGAAAATTTTTACGCTCAAAAAAAAGAGCCAAATCTTTTGAATCTTCTTGATCTTGTTGCACTTGGAACGGTTTGTGACGTAATGTCGCTAACTGGCTTAAATCGTGCTTTTGTGAGTGCGGGATTAAAAATTTTGAAAAGCAGAAAAAATCTAGGACTGCGTGAAATTTGTGATTTAGCTGGACTTGACGAAGAGCCTTCGGCCTATCATTTAGGATTTGTAATTGGCCCGCGAATCAACGCTGGCGGGCGTGTGGGTAAATCAGATTTAGGCGCGCGAATTTTATCCAGTGAAGATGAAGAAGAGGTAAAAGCAATCGCGTTGCAGTTAGAAAATTTCAATAAACAGCGCAAAGAAATCGAAGTACAAGTTTTGGATGAAGCTGTGAAGGCTTTAGAATCAAATGCTGGCGGCTTTACCAAAAACGATTCGGTAATTTTTGCCGTGTCAAAAAATTGGCATCAAGGCGTGATTGGAATTGTGGCCTCGCGCTTAAAAGATCTTTACGGAAAGCCAGTTGCGGTAATCGCCATTGACTTTGAGGCCAAGAAAGGCAAGGCTTCGTGCCGATCAATTTCGGGAATTGATTTTGGTGGAGAAATTTTAAATGCACGTTTGAATGGCTTGTTAATTGAAGGCGGAGGACATGCGATGGCTGGTGGATTTTCGGTTTTGCCAGAAAAAATTTCGCAACTTCACCAATTTTTTTGTAAAAACCTTGGCGAAAAAGTTAGTGAAATTTGCGCGCAAAAAACTGCAGAATTTGATATTGCGCTCGATTTGCCGCAAGTAAATATCGAATTATTAAAAGAGTTGGCAAAGCTTGAACCATTTGGCGTTGGCAATCATCGCCCAAAATTTATTTTGCGCGATGTTGTAAAAGTTAAAGCAAATTTGATTGGCAAAACTCAGGAACATATTTCGTGCATTTTTTCTGCTAAAAGCGCGATCGGTTTTGCTGGAAATATTCAAGCGGTTGCTTTTCGAAGCGCCGGAACTCAGCTTGGCGAAATTTTGCTTTCAGCAAAATCTAACCAATCGCTTAACCTAGTTGGAACCTTGAATATCAACTCTTGGATGGGTATTGAAAAAGTGCAGATGATTGTTGAGGATGTGGTGATTTAGTGCGTAGATTGCAAGTGACGATGTTGTAAGAGTTAAAGCGAGGCCCTAAACCACAATTTAATTTTTGTTCCTTTTTCTTTTTCTGAAAAAATTTCCATTCTTGCGCCAAGATTTTTTAGTGCTCGTTTAACAATCGGTAAGCCAATTCCGTGAGAATCAATTTCTTTATCAAGTCCTGATTTATCGATTGATTTTCCATTTCCAGATAAGGCGTTGGATATGTCTTCTTCGCTCATTCCAATGCCGTTATCAATAATCTCAATTTCAATTTGAGATTCCGCAAATGACGCTCTGACCACGATATTGCTATTTCTAGGACTATATTTAATCGCATTGGTGATGAGGTTGTCCAATATTTTGCGTAGTTCGATTAAATTGATTTTAAGTGTGGGTAAGACCTCATTAATATCAAACTTAACATTCACCTGATGTTCTTTAATAAAGGGCTTTTTAAGCTTGATTATCTCATTGATTAACTCTGCAACATCAACATTTTCAAAATCTTTTTTGGTGCTGCTTTTTTCTAAACCGTCACTTCGCTCTGCAATACCTTCGTCGGTCATTAACGACTTACAAAATTTAAGCATAATATTCGCCTGAGTTACAATCATTGAAGCATATTCCCGATCTTGCAGGATGATTGTTTGAGCGTCTTCTTTGCTTAAGTCTTTATCTTCAGCGATTAAATCAGCCAAACCTAAAATTCCTGAAATATAATCGCGAAGATCGTGGTTAACGGATTTGGTGAGGGTTTTGAGTTTTAATTTTAAAAGCTGCTCATTTCTAATAAATTTTTTGATAGATAAGATGGCTTTAGAAAGCTGATTTATCTCAATACTACTACATCTTCCAACATCAATATTGTGATCGCCATCAGAAATTTTCTTTGCGGCATCAGCTAAAATAATAATTGGTTTTACCAAAATTTTGTGGAAGAAAAATAATAGAATTATGATCAAAAACAACAGGGCAATAAATACTATAATATGATCTAGAACCATATCATAGAGCTCTGCTCTCTGCAAAGCTGGGTTATAAATAGTTAGAATTACATAGGGGTAATTTTCTAATTTGTTAAAATAAACCGATCCAATTTTTTGATCTGTTTTCAACAATCCATATTCATATAAAATACCTTTTTTACTCTGATTTATTTTTTGCCATTTGGTTTGTATTAGCGAACTGATATCAGAAAAATTAACTGATGACGAGTTGGTTATTGGCAGGCCGTCTTTTTGCAATAAGGCAAAATAGATTCCCTCATTACTGATGGTTTCATCTAATTTTTTTTGCAATCCGTCAATTACAAAGCTGCTAATAACTGCGCCCAAATATTTATTTTTTTTATCAACAACCCCATATCCAAAAGGAATAGAATATTTTTTACTAAAAATTCCAGAAACTGGTTTTCCTAGCTGAACTTTAAAGGGATCGGCAATGGTTCTGGGAATATAATCTCTTTGCGATAAATCTAAATTTTGATCAAAGTGAAAACCTTTGTTGCTAGAAATTATATAACGATGCTTTTCATCTGCCCAAGCGAAGGTGCTATATTCCATTAAATTATCGTCAGGAACGCGATAGCTAATCAGCAGTCGGTTAATAAAATTATAGTCTTTTTCTTTGTTATTATCAGCAATTTGTCGGGCAATAAAACCCATTGATGATTTGCTATATTCAATAGCATCAATGAGCTTATTTTCTATTCTCTCGGCTTGATATTGTAGGCGTTGATCAACACTATTCTGGTTTTGAGCATAGTTTTTAAAACCAATTATCAGAGAAATAACAAAGGTTAGAAAAGTAAAAAATAGCAAAAAAACTATAAAATTTCTTGAGATCGAGATTGGTCTTTTTAGCGAGGATAAAATTCTCAAATTAACCTCGGCTGTTTTTTTGTTCTTGATCGATTAGGGATTGGTATAGCTTCTCGACAGCTACGCTGTATAGTGCCAAATCCCATTCTCTTTTTAAGGTGTCTATATCTTCATCGTCAGGAATTCTATCTCTGTTAAAGTTTCTCTTGTCAAAATTTACCGCGGAAAGATAGCGGAAATCATCTGATGATTCTAGCTCCCTAAACCTGGATATAGTTTCGAAATTATTATATAATGCCGCAGAATAATCAGCCAAATTATGCCCCAACTTATTTGGTTTGTAACCATCGCTGGCAAGTAATCTTTTAACTGTACCGCTACCAAATAGATACATTTCCGTTAACCTTTGATCAGGTCTAACAAATCTGAACATGTCTTTGCGATACAAATCTTGATTACAGTGAAAATTATTAAAATCTGATTCTTGTTTGGAAGTTCCCATATCTAATAACGATCTAAAGCCCACCTCTCGAACAATCTGTAAATTTGGCTTAGAGTGTAAATTTTGAGTTTCTTTCTGCTCATTATAATAATTCTCGGCATCTTGTGGGGATATGGTTCCATTGTCCAATCCTTCGATCATATTTTTTGGTAATTTTCTGCCCTCCCAATTAACCGGACTGGCGATATTAACCAATGCGATTTTACTAAAATATTCTGAAATTTGTTTTGGATTTTTTCCTTCTTTTTCTAGTGCTTCGGATACTTTTTTATGCAAAAAGTTAATATGAGATTTGTTTTCCCGATGCCCAATACTGAAGCCAAATAAAATTGTTTTTTCTATATCTTTGGGATTTTTTAAAAAATCACTCTTATCAAAAAATCTATTTTTTAAAACTTGAGTAAAGAAATTCTCTGATTCTTCAAGATTGATATAAGACTCATCATAGTAATAAGGCACGCCCTTTCTGAACCTCTCTTCCCTTCTATCGCTATCAGTTAAAGATGAATAAACCATCAACTTAGCACCATTGCTCATTAGCTGGCTAACTGGATGAAATGATTCATATAAACCATCAGCAGAACTGGCGCCTCCAAGACCACAAGACAATATCGTAGAAAATTCTTTGGTATCGTTCTGATCTAAAATGGTTGGTTCCCAAGGTGCCAGAAAAGTAACGACTTTTCCTGCTAATGGATTTGGCTCACTATTTTTTATTGGTTGAGGAGTATTACCAATGCAACGATTGCTCTCTATTAATTTTTGTGTGTCTTGAACTCTGTGAGGGATAAAAACTGAAGATGGAGTTTTAGATGGTTTGGATTCTTCTTTTAATAGTGCTATTTTGTTGGGATTTGGAGGAAGAATAAATTTTGAAGTGGATGGTAGGAATAACCCAGAAAGTTGTTTTCTCATTGTTACAAATCCTAAATTGCCAAGTTAAAAATTATTAGAGTAGCGGTGTCTATAATTTATAAGTCTTCAAGTTTCTAAGGGCGCTGTCGCGTAAATCAACTTTTTCGTCGAACTTTTCGCAATTCTAAATTTTTTGAAACGCACGTACAATCTAGGTAAGCTTACCTTTCAAAAAATTTAGAATCACAAAAATTTCTTAGAAAAACTTGATTTACGCGACAGCGCCCCAAGCGAAGATTAATATTTAAAAGAGTAAATTGCTAAAGTGCGATTGATTTTTTTAAATCAGAAACTGATGTGTAAAGTTTTGACGTGGCAAAATTCTAATATTCCCAAATGCGAGCCTTCGCGACCAAAGCCAGAATTTTTGATACCACCAAAAGGTGCAACTTCGGTCGCGAAAGATGGTTCGTTGATTCCGATCATTCCAAATTGTAATGCGTCGGCAATGCGCCAGATTCGGGCGTTGTCAGCGGTGTAAAGATAAGATCCCAAGCCGTATTCGGTGTTGTTGGCAAGCTTGATCACTTCGGCTTCGCTGGTGAATTTTTGGATTGCGGCAACCGCGCCAAAAATTTCTTCGTTGGCAATAAGCATGTTGTGAGAAACGTTGGTAATTACGGTTGGAGCGAAAAATTGTGCGCCAAGATCAGCAAGTCTTTTGCCACCAATTTCGCATTTTGCGCCGTTTTTTAGTGCGTCAGAAACCAAGCGTTCAACTTTTTGAATCGCTGCTTGGGAAATCATCGGGCCCATATTTGGTGAGCCTTCAAGGCCATTGCCGATTTTTATTTTTTTTACTTCCAGCAAAAGTCTTTCAACAAATTCAGCGTGAATTTTTTCTTCAACAAAAATGCGATTTACGCAAGTGCAGGCTTGTCCGCCATTTCTGAATTTGGCATGCATTAATCCGGCGATTGCTTTGTCCAAATCGGCATCGGCGAAAACGATGAAAGGCGCGCTGCCGCCAAGTTCAAGCGACACGCGTTTTAAATCTTCGGCGCATTGTTTATTGAGTAATTTTCCAACGCGAGTTGAGCCAGTGAAACTAATTTTTCGTACTAATTTATTGGCGCAAAATTCTTCGCCAATCATTTGCGCATCGCCCGTAATCACGTTGAAAACGCCGTCGGGAATTCCAGCTTCTTTTGCTAAAACTGCCAAAGCCATTGCTGAAAATGGCGTAAGTTCTGATGGTTTTAAAATTACGGTGCAACCCGCAGCCATTGCCGCTGCTGCTTTGCGCGTGATCATCGCCGAAGGAAAATTCCACGGCGTGATTGCCGCAACAACGCCAACCGGTTCGAGTTGAGTAATAATTTTCTGATTTTGTTTTGGGGCGGGAATGTTGTCGCCGTAAGTGCGCTTTGCTTCTTCAGCAAACCATTCGACAAAATTTGCACCGTAAATAATTTCGCCAATGCCTTCAGATAAAGGCTTCCCTTGCTCGCTGGTTAAAATAATTCCCAGATCATTTTGATTGGCGATAATCAAATCGTACCAATTTTTCAAAAGTTTCGCGCGCTCTTTTCCTGATAATTTTTTCCATTTTTCAAAAGCATTTTGGGCTGCATCAATAGCATTTTTTACTTCGATCACATCGCAATTTGGAACTGTGCCAATCAGCTTACCGTTTGCTGGATTTGTAACTTCAATTGTGGAAGCTTTATCAACAAATTTTCCGTCTACAAAATTTTTTTGACAGAAAAGTTTTTTATTTTTGAGCAACATTTTTCAAATTTTTTAAAATTGAATCACGGTAAGAGATTGTATCTTTTCTCGGGATTAATCAGCAAAAGCAATTGGATAAGTAATTTTGTGGCTGAATTCGCAGAATTTTTCAATTTTACATCTTTCGCATTCTGGCTTGCGAGCCTTGCAAACATAGCGTCCGTGCAGAATCATCCAATGATGGGCGTGGGTTTGCCATTTTTTGGGGATAGTTTTTAGCAGTGCGAGTTCGGCTTTTTCTGGCGTGGTTTCATTAATAAATCCGATGCGATTTCCGACGCGAAAAACGTGAGTATCAACTGCGATGGTTGGATGTCCAAAAGCGCAATTTAAAACAACATTGGCGGTTTTTTGACCAACTCCCGCCAGAGACTTTAAGCTTTCAAAATCTTGCGGAACTTCCGAATTAAACTTATCGATTAAATCTTGCGAAAGCTTGATAATATTGGCTGCTTTGCCGTTATAAAGTCCGATAGTGTTAATATATTTTTTTAAATTTTTCTCGCCCAATTTTAGCATTTTTTCTGGCGTATCAGCAATTTTAAAAAGTGCTTTTGTTGCCTTGTTTACTCCAACATCAGTGCTTTGTGCCGACAAAACTACAGCAACTAAAAGCGTGTAATTATTCGTAAAAATTAATTCGGTTTTGGGATGCGGATTTTCTTTTTGCCAAATTTGAAAAATCTGATCGATGTTTTTTTTATTCATTTTCTGTGAATTTTAATTTTACAAATAAACTTTTGCTTTTACGTTCGATGCCGCCAGCTGTAAGTTGCGCCATCCATTCCTCTCAAAGTAAAATTTCAATGAATTTTCAAGATCTAAAAACACAAAGCAAAGTACATTTTATTGGACTTGGTGGTATTGGCATGAGCGCTTTAGCCTTTATTCTGCGTGAATTAAAAATTCCAGTTCAGGGCTCAGATTTGGCGGAAAATTATCTAACGCCAAAATTGCGCGAAAAAGGCGCCACTTATTTTGTTGGCCATAGAGCGGAAAATATTTCGGACGATGTGTCGCTAATTGTCGAAACTTCAATCATTAAAAACGATAATCCTGAAATTGCGGAAGCGCAAAAAAGAGGCATTCCAATTATCACTCGCGCCAATCTTTTGGCGATAATTATGAAAGAATTCAAAGGCATTACAATTGCCGGAACCCACGGAAAAACTAGCACAACTGGCATTGTTTCTTTGATGTTGGAAATTAACGGACTTGATCCAACCGTTGTAAATGGTGGCGTTATTCACTATTTTGGCAGCAATTCTAAAATTGGAAAAGGTCAATATTTAGTTGCAGAATCTGACGAATCTGATGCCAGCTTCGTTAGTCTTCCAAGCTTTATCGGCGCGGTTACAAATATTGAGCCAGAACATTTAGAATTTTCGGGATATGCTGGAAGTTTTGAAACCCAAAAATCTTACTTTGAACGATATATCAATCAGATACCAGCCGAGGGTATTTGCATTTTGTGTTTGGATAGTCCGGAAGTTGAAAAAATTTATGAAAAATTAAAGGCGACCAAGAAAAATTTGGTGACTTATTCAGCCAAGAAAGACGCCGATTTGCGCGTAAAAAATATTTCAATGGATATTCACGGTTTAACTTTCGACATGTCGTTTAGGGATGGTCGTGAAATCAAAAATATAAAAATGCCAGTTTACGGTGAACACAACGCCAGCAACGCTATGGTCGCAATTGCGATTGGTGATTTTTTGGGATTTAATGAAGAACAAATCAAAAAAGCTTTAGTCGCGTTTAATGGTGTGAAACGTCGTTTTACCAAAGTTGGTGAATATGAAAATGTGGCGATAATTGACGATTACGGACACCATCCAACTGAAATTTCAACCACACTTAAAGCCGCGCGAGCACTGACTAAAAACCATAAAGTAATTTGCGTGTTTCAGCCACACAAATATTCGCGAATCAGCAGTTTATTTAACGAATTTTGTGGTGCTTTTATAGATTCTGATTGCGTAATCGTCTCCGATGTTTACGCGGCAGGACAATCTCCAATTGCGGGCGCAACTCAGGATGATTTAGTTGCGGGAATCAAAAAAACTGGTCACAAAAATGTTATCAAATTGAACAGTGAAAAAGATTTGGCTGCTTTGGTGAAGTCGCAAATTTCTTCTGGTGATCTGGTATTTTGCACGGGTGCCGGAACCATCACTTATTGGGCTTCCGCTTTAGCCGATCAACTTAAAAACTCTTAAAAAAATGGAAGAAAAAATCGCTGATCAAATCGTAATCAAGGAATTAAACAGCAAAGAAGAAATGTTGCTGGCCTATGAAATTACCAAACAGCGTTACTCTGAAATGAGTTTAAAAAATTATGAAGAGCAAATTTCCGAGATGATTGCGCAAAATAATTTTAAAATGATCGGTGCGTTTTTAGATGGAAAAATCGTCGGCGTGACTGGATATTGGACGCTACGTATGCTTTATTGCGGACGTTATCTTCAGCTTTCCAGCTTCATCGTTGACGAATCAAAAAGAGGAGTGGGAATCGGCAGAAAAATTCTCGCCGAAATTGAAAAAATCGGCAAAAATTTAAACTGCGAAAAAATCGTTTTAGACTCCTTCACTGAAAATAAAAAATCCCACGCCCTCTACTACCGCGAAGATTTCTACATCCGTGGATTTCATTTTATGAAAGATTTGTAGTTTTGGGTAAAAGCGGAATATCAAAAAACACCAAAATAAGTTATGCGCCTCACCAGTCCGTTTACGCAGAAAAAAGAACAATCGATAATATTCTTCCCCAAACAAACCGAGATGTTTCAAAGTCGAAATACCAAAGATCATTTAGCAAAGATGCAGAAGAAATATACTTTAGAGGGATATAAATTTATCGACTTATTTGCCGGAATAGGTGGAATCAGAATGGCGTTTGATAGATTAAAAGCGCAGTGTGTATTTTCTTCAGAATGGGATAAGTTCAGTCAAATAACTTACGAAGCAAATTTTGGTCACAAGCCTCAGGGCGATATTACAAAGATTGAAGCAAGTGAAATACCTAATTTTGACATACTTCTTGCGGGATTTCCTTGTCAGCCATTTTCAAATGCGGGACATAAAAAAGGATTTGAAGATACCAGAGGAACATTATTTTTTGATGTCTGTAGAATTGTTGATTTCCATAAGCCAAAAGTCTTATTGCTTGAAAATGTTAAGGGTTTTAAAGGCCATGATAAGGGCAAAACTTTTGCGACTGTTAAAAAAACTTTAGAAGATTTGGGTTACAATATTTATTCACAAATATTGAATTCAAAAGATTTCGGCGTTCCTCAAAATAGAGAAAGAATCTATATAGTGGCTTTTAGAGATGCTGTTAAATTTAACTTTCCTCTTCCGCTGGCGGATAGGGCTGATCTAGGTTCTATTATGGAAAAAGTTGTTGAAGATAAATATACAATTTCAGACAAATTGTGGGAAGGTCATAAGCGCAGAAAAATAGAACATCAAAGAAAAGGTAATGGTTTTGGCTATTCTATTTTTAATGAGAAATCGGCCTATACGAGTACAATTTCAGCAAGATATTACAAAGACGGATCGGAAATTTTGATTGAGCAGAAAGATAAGAATCCAAGAAAATTAACTCCAAGAGAAGCGGCAAGATTGCAAGGATTTTCAGATGATTTTATTATACCCGTAAGTGATGTTCAGGCATATAAACAGTTTGGTAATAGTGTTTCTGTGCCAGTCTTGGAGGCTATCGCATTAGAAATTAGCAAATCTTTATCTGCAAAAATATGAAAATAAAAAAGCTAAAGGTTGAAAGCGGCAAGTTGGATTTGAATATAAAATTTTACTTTTTTCTGAAATATTTAGTAAAAGCAAATTTAACCGAGAGGCAATCCCTCAAGCTTCTAGAACTTTTGTCTTTAAGTGATGAACCTTTGAAAGAGGTTGATAATTTTATTAAAAATATTGCTGCGCAGGATAAGAAAGATGCTTTGGATCTTTTGTTTGAACAGGTGACTTTAGAAACCGACTTGGAAATGTTTGTTTTCGGTTTGAAGTTATACCTTTGTAAAGATATGCTGTTACAAGAGGCCAAAATAAGTGATGTTGCAAATATAGATAAACTAAAGAATTTAAATCCGCTGTCTCTGGAATATGATAAGATTTCAGTTTATAAGCCATATCACATGAGGGTAAATGGGGCTTTGCTGGCACTACTATTCTTTTCTAAAATTGAGAAAAATAAAACCAATTTCATGTCAGAAGATGCTGCTAGTTTTATCCAATCTCTTTTTGCAAGTGCTCTTAAATTAAAAAAAGAAGGTCTTGAGCCTAATCAGATTTTTATGCTGATGTTTTCTGAAAGCATGAATCAATCTATTACTTCTGAATCAGGTTCGAACTATGAAGATAGAATTTTTTCAGTACTAAAAAGAATTGGAATTCCAGAGGAAGCTATTTCAAAAAAACATGATGAGAATGATGCGAGTACGGAATTTGATTTCTTCTTTGAGTTTGATGGCCGTAGCTATGGAATCGGTGCAAAAAGAACTTTGCGCGAAAGATATAAGCAGTTTCTAAAAACATCTAAAATGACTCATATAGATGTTATGATCCAGATAACTTTGGGGCTGGATCTAAAAGAAGAAAAAGCCAAAACCATTCTTGCTAATGGGATTTATCTTTTTGTGTCCGAGGAAAGATATAATTCGAGAGAGTTTTTACGGAAAATGGATGGAGTATATTCGGTAAAAAATCTCAATATTGAAACTCTAAAATCTCTCAAATAAATGCCTCAAATCAAAATCGCTAGCTTCAATGTAAACTCTGTAAAAGCGCGTCTGCCGCGGCTTTTGGAGTGGTTGAAAAATTCTAATCCGGATGTGGTTTTGTTGCAGGAATTGAAATGTGTTGAAAGCGAATTTCCAGTCGAGGCCTTGTACGACGCGGGTTATAACGTTGCGGTGTCGGGACAAAAATCTTATAATGGCGTGGCGATTCTTTCTAAATTTAAAATTGAAGATGTGGTTAAAGCTTTGCCAACGCTAAACGGAGAAGTTGACGAGCAAGCACGATATATTGAAGGCGTGATTTCAGTTGGCGCAAAAGCAATTCGTGTTGCTTCGATTTATGTGCCCAATGGTGGTGGCGATTTGATGCCCAATGAAACTCTTGAAACTAGTCAAAAATTTACTTACAAATTAAAGTTTTTTGAACGTCTAAAGTCGCATTTTTCTAAGCTTGCCGAGTTTAATGAAATGCAGATTTTTGGCGGCGATTATAATGTTGCGGTTGAAGAAATTGACGTTTTCGATGCCAAAAGTTTACGCAATGCCGTTTGTTTTCACGACCTTGAGCGCCAAAAATTTCGTTCAATTTTAAATTTAGGAATTGTCGATTCTTACCGCGCTGCAAATCCACAGAGTCAATCATTTAGCTGGTGGGATTATCGCGGAGGATCTTGGCAACATAATAAAGGAATGCGAATTGATTATCTTTTAACTTCACCGCAAGCTGCCGAAGAAATTGTTGCAACTGCAATTGAAGATCGCGGTGTCAGAGATCAGGAAAAAGCTTCCGATCACTGTCCGGTTTGTGTAACTATTAATATCACTTAATCTTATGAATTATATTGAGGCTGAACTAACGGAACAAAAAATTATCGGAATTGCCGTAAGGGCTGATAATAGCGCAGCTGGAGCGCAAAAAATTGCGGCATTGTGGCAGAAATTTTATCAAGAAAAAATTTTGGATAAAATTACTTCCGAGAAAGTTAGCGACGAAATTTTTGCGATTTATACTGATTACGAAAGCGATCACACCAAGTCTTATAAATTTATTCTGGGCGTCAAAGTTTTTGATTTCGAAGATGTTCCGGAAGGTATGATTACGCATATAATTCCTGAACAAAAATATGCAGTTACCACCGCTTTTGGCAAGATGCCTCAGGCTGTAGCGAAAGAATGGAAGAAAATTTGGGCATCAGATTTAGAGCGCAAATATAGTTCCGATTTTGAAATTTATAATGAGGAATCCAATCAAGGAGACGAGTCGGAAGTGGAGATTTATATCGCGGTTAAATAGCTAAAAAAATCAGGTTTTTGGCGCCACACTTTTTTAATTATGCCCCGCGCTGCGTTTGCAATGACGGGTATAGTTAATTCAAATCTTGCAAAGCTCTAACTTCAAACTGACAGTCGATATTTTTGTAAGCTTCAAGCGCATCAACCAAAGCGCGAGCGCCCGACATTGTAGTCGTATAAGTTGTGCCTTTCATCAAAGCGGTGCGGCGAATTGAGAAGCTGTCTTTGGTTGCTTGCGCGCCTTCAGTGGTGTTGATCACTAAAGAAATTTCTTTGTTTTCGATCATGTCAACCACATGCGGCTTATCTTCGGTGATTTTATTAACGATGGTTACGGCGATATTATTTTCCGCCAAAAATTTCGCGGTGCCTTTAGTGGCAACAATTTTCAAACCAATTGTGATTAATTTTCTGCACAATTCTGGCAGATGTTTTTTGTCGGAATCTTTGACAGAAATAAATGCTAATCCAGAAGTTGGAAGTTTTACTCCAGCTGCAACTTGAGCTTTGGCGAAAGCAAGCGGGAAATTGATATCAATGCCCATAACTTCGCCAGTTGATTTCATTTCTGGCCCCAAAATTGTGTCGGTATTAGTGAAGCGTGCGAAAGGGAAAACCACTTCTTTGACGGAAAAATAATTCAACTTTTTTTCTTTTAATTTGAAGTCGGAAATTTTTTTGCCAACCATAATTAAGGAAGCAATTTTGGCGATCGGAATTCCAGTTGCTTTAGCCACAAAAGGCACAGTACGAGAGGCGCGCGGGTTGACTTCCAAAACATAAACCACTTCATCTTTGATGGCGTATTGCACATTCATCAAACCTTTTACATTCAACGCCAGAGCCATTTTGACGGTAGCGGCTTTAATTTCGTCAATCATTTTTTGTGACAAAGAATAAGGCGGAATTGAACAGGCTGAATCGCCAGAGTGGATTCCTGCTTCTTCGACATGTTGCATAATTCCAGCAACAAAAACTTCTTCGCCATCGCATAAAGCATCAACATCCACCTCAACAGCATCAGTTAAAAATTTATCTAAAAGCAAAGGACCGGTTTCAAAAACTTCGGAATATTCCACTAAATATTTCATCAAATAAGTTTCATCATAAACAATCGCCATACCGCGTCCGCCAAGAACGTAAGAAGGACGAACCACAACCGGAAAACCAATTTCGTTAACTTGGTCAATCACCTGTTTTGCAGAATAAGCGATGTAGTTTTTTGGCTGATTTAATTCGAGTTTTTGTAAAAGTTTTTTGAAGCGATCACGATCTTCGGCCAAGTCAATCATGTCGGGAGAAGTGCCGATAATTGGAATATTTTCATCTTGTAAAAATTTCGCTAAGCCAAGAGGAGTTTGACCGCCGAACTGTACGTTAACTCCTAAAAGTTCGCCGTTGCTCATTTCTTTTTTGATTAACTCGATAGTGTCTTCGGCGGTGAGCGGTTCAAAATAAAGGCGATCGGAAGTGTCGTAATCGGTTGAAACCGTTTCGGGATTACAATTTACCATGATGGCTTCGATGCCGTTTTCTCTGAATGCGAAGGCTGCATGAACGCAAGTGTAATCGAATTCAATTCCTTGTCCGATGCGATTTGGACCAGATCCAAGAATTATAACTTTTTTGCGATTGGTAGGATTTGACTCGCAGGAAGATAGGTTTTGTGCAGACATTTTTAAAAAAAAGGGAGTTTTTAAAGGGCTTTCGAGCCACTTTAAGAAGGGAAATTTTATTTTCTAATTTATTATTTATTTTAACAAAAATCTTCTGACTAAGTTTTGTAACCAAGCTTTTTCTGCTGCCAATAATTTATCCGCTAATTCTTTTTCAATTTGTTGATGATATTTTTGCAGCCATTTTTTTTCTGGTCTGGTCATCATTGTAAAGTCAATTAAATCGGGATCTAAAGGCGCTAAAGTTAGAGTGCAAAATTGTAAAAACCTCTCGTCGAATTTTTCAACCAACATCAAATTTTCGATACGAATTCCGTATTCATTAGCTTTATAAAATCCGGGTTCGTTCGATAAAATCATTCCTTCCAAAAGCGGATGATGCGCGCGTTTGCTGATTCCGCACGGACCTTCGTGAACTGATAAAAAGCTTCCAACTCCGTGACCAGTTCCATGATCGAAATCAAGACCAGCTTGCCAGAGATGATTTCTGGCAAGCGCGTCGAGCTGTGCGCCCGAAGTGCCGCGAGGAAATTTGGCGCGAGCTAAAGCGATATGCCCTTTCAAAACTCGTGTAAAATTTTCGATCATTTCGGCGCTTGGTTTTCCAATCGCGATTGTTCGCGTGATGTCGGTTGTACCAAAAAAATTCGTACCAAAATATTGTCCGCCAGAATCGATCAAATAAAGCGAATCGCCAGAAATTTTTTTATTAGTTTTTGACGTTGCGTGGTAGTGAATAACTGCGCCATTGCTGGCAAAGCCAGAGATTGAAGCAAAACTTGGATAAAGAAAATCTGCGCTTTCTTTACGAAATTCTAAAAGTTTTTCTGCGGCCTTTATCTCGTCGGTTTGAGAATTATTTTGTAACCAAAATAAAAATTTTGTTACCGCCAAGCCATCAACTTTATGCGCTTCAGTCGCGCCAAAAATTTCTGCGGAATTTTTGCAGGATTTGGCAATTTCAATCGCGTCATTTTTATTAACTATTTCAAAATGGTTTTTTTGCAGAAGGTTGTAAAGCCAGTAATTTGTACAAGATTCGTCAATTTGGATTTTCTTTAAACTTTTGCTCAAAACCGAAATTCGCAAATCAAAACAATTGGGTTGTAAAAAATTAACCTTAACCAAATCAGGATTTTCTGAATCTGTATTGCGTTTTTCTTCGGCAAATAATTCCACTTCGCCATTCTTAAATAAAATTGCGTAAGCAAGCAGAAGTGGCGTAAATTCTATATCCGCGGCTCTGATATTGAGTAGCCAACAAATATTTTCTGGTTTGGTAATTATAACCGCATCAGCTTCTAATTCTTGTAAAATCTGTGCGCGTTTGGTTTTTGAATCGCTTCCTGTAAGTTTCTTAGCGCAACCAAAAATTTTTGAATTATTTGTTTTTGGGCGATCGCGCCAAATTTTATCAACTGGATTGGAGTCAAGAAATACCAATTCTCCCACATTTTTTTTACAAGAATTTACAAAATTCACACTCATCAATTTTGGATCTAAAGCCAGTTTTTTCTGGGCATTTAAATTCTCAGAAACCCATGTCAGAACTGATTTTTCTGACATGTTAAAAATTTCGAACTCTTTCAAATCGAGCTGATTTTGCGCCTGCAAAATATATCGACCATCAGTAAAAAAATACGACTTTTTGGTACCAAAAATTACCGCTGCGTTAGAGCCGCTAAAGCCAGTTAAATACTGGATTCTCTTTTCGCTTTCTGGCAAATATTCTGAAAAAAATTCGTCAGAATTCGGCAATAAAAAATAATCAATTTTTTGCTCTTTTAAAAAAACTTTTAGTTTTGATAACATGACCTTGTTTTTATTTAGACACTGTTAGAAGAATAATCATCACTAAGGGCGATCATCAAAAAAATGGCAAATAAAAAAACTGCATACTGCTGTCAATCCTGCGGCTCAATCCACTTTAAATGGGCTGGAAAATGTCCGGATTGCGGAGCTTGGAATAGTTTTGTGGAAGAATTTAGCGAAGGCGGCGCCTCACATTTTACCCGCATTGTAGACGATAAAAAATCTAAAAATTCCGATAGTAAAAAGATCGATTTGGTGCAATTAACTGGAGAAGCCCAAAATTTTCCGCGAGTTAGAACTAATATTAACGAACTGGACCGCGTGCTTGGAGGCGGCTTGGTTCAAGGCTCTGTCGTGTTGATTGGTGGCGATCCGGGAATTGGCAAATCGACTTTGCTTTTGCAAACGGCTGAAAGTTTGGCGCAAGGAAAAAATCAGGTAATTTATATTTCGGGCGAAGAATCGATCGATCAAATTCGCCTGCGCGCGCAGAGAATGGGTGTTAAACAAGATTCAATTCAACTTGCCGCAACCACTAATGTTGCCGAAATCATCAATTCAATTGTCGCAAAAGACGTTCCAATCATCGTCATTATTGATTCTATTCAAACCATGTTTTTGGACGAAATTTCGTCGGCACCTGGAACGGTTTCGCAAGTTCGCGCTGCTGCTGGCGAATTAACGATTTTTGCTAAAAAAAATAATATCACCTTGCTGATTGTGTCGCATGTTACAAAAGATGGCCAAATCGCTGGTCCCAAGGTTTTAGAGCATATGGTTGACACCGTACTTTATTTTGAAGGCGAAAAAGATCTGCATTTTAGAATTTTGCGCTCGATTAAAAATCGCTTCGGCGCTGCAAATGAAATTGGTGTGTTCGAGATGAATGAAATCGGGCTTTCCGAGGTTACAAATCCGAGTGAGCTTTTTTTAACTTCTTATGATCGAGAAACTTCCGGCTCGATTGTTTTTGCTGGCGTTGAAGGCACGCGTCCAATTTTGGTTGAAATTCAAGCGCTGGTTTCTCCAAGTTTTATTCCAACGCCGCGTCGCGCTGTTGTTGGTTGGGACACTAATCGTCTGGCAATGATAATTGCTGTTTTAAATAGTCGCTTTGGACAAAATCTTTTTGATAAGGAGGTCTATTTAAATATTGTCGGTGGTTTAAAAATTGAAGAAACCGCGGCCGATTTGGCTGTAGCTTGTGCTTTGATTTCTGCAGCTCGTGACATTGCGCTGCCCTCAAATACTATTGCCATCGGCGAAGTTGGCTTAAGCGGCGAAGTTAGAATGGTCAGTAATTTAGAGGGTCGCTTAAAAGAAGCCGCCAAACTTGGCTTCAAAAATTGTCTAATTCCAAAAGCCAATGAGAAAAATAAAAACTTCGCAGCACTAAAAAAATCTTTGCCAGATTTAAATTTACAAATGATTGGGCATATTCGTGATTTGGCGAAATTTTTTAAAAAAAATTAACTTAAATGATATGAAAAAACTTCTAACAACGATCATCTTTTTAGCCTCTATTTTCAGCGCTTCGTCGGCCTTGGCAAATGATCAAGAATTTCTTGTGCGAATTAAAGATCATAAATTTGAACCGACGGAAATCGAAGTTCCTGCTGGTCAAAAATTCAAATTAATCGTCGAAAATACCGACAAAACCTTGGAAGAATTTGAAAGCGGAGATCTAAAAAAAGAGAAGCTTGTTGGTGCGGGAAAAAAAATTACCATTATCATCAGTCCACTAAAATCTGGGGAGTATAAGTTTTTTGGCGACTTCCATCAAAAAACTGCGCAGGGGAAAATTATCGCCAAATAAAAAATACTGCCATTCTTCGCCAAAGCTCGGGATGACAGAGGCTTCTTAAGAAATAATTCTATCAACAATATTTTTAGCTATATTGTCCGAAGCTTCAACCACCAACAAAGCTCTATTTGATATGGTTCTGACCACATCTTCATCTTGGAAAAACTTCTCAACTACTGTCGTTAATTGTTGGCCATTATCTATCATCATACAAGCTTGCTGCTCTTCTAGTTTTGCATAAATTTCTTTGTTATTAAACACGCCGCGACCAGAAATTACAGCGCATCCCAACTTTACAGCTTCAAAAGGATTGTGTCCGCCGATTTCAAATAATGAGCCGCCAACAAAAGCAAATTTTGCTAAACGATAGAAAGTTCCAAGCTCGCCCAAGCTATCAGCAAGATATATTTCTGTAGAGTCGGAGATATCTTGACCAAGACTTCTTTGGGCAAAATTAATATCTCTAAAAAGTGATTTTATTTCATCTGCGCGATTGGGATGGCGTGGCGCGATAATTGTTAAAAGGTTGGGAAAAGATTTTTTTAACTCGCGATGCGACTGAATTATAAACTCTTCTTCGCCTTGATGAGTGCTGGCTGCAAGCCAATATTTGCGAGCGCCAATTTTTAATTTTAATTTTTCCAATTCATCAAGATTAAAAGATAAATCACGAGCTTGCGATTTCAGATTTCCAAAAAATAAAATTTCTTCACTAGTTAAATCAGCGAAACGCTTTTGATCTTCTTCGCTTTGGGCAAAAATTAGGTTAAAATTATCAAAAATTTTAAAACCAAACTTGCTTGCAAAATACCATCTTCCAGCAGATTTTTTTGACATTCTTCCATTCACCAAAAACACTTCGGCACCCATCGCGCGGGCTTCATAAATAAGATTTGGCCAGATTTCTGATTCAACAAAAATTACTCTACTTGGTTCCCAAAAAGTTAAAAAATCTTTAACGCAAATGTAAGAATCTATCGGCAAAAATTGATGGATAACGCGACCCTGAAATTCTGGAAGTTTTGCTGCGACCGTTGCGGCAGAAGTTAGGGTTGTTGTTGTAAAAAGAATTGTCGATTGCGAGAATCTTTCGAGCAGCTCATCAACTAAAATTAAAACTGAATTTGTTTCGCCAACGCTAACGGCGTGAACCCAGATTATATCGCCTTCTGGACGATTTTGTGTCGGCTTGCCAAAACGCTCTTTTAAACGTTTTTTATCTTCTTTTTTCTTAGAAACTCGAAAGAAAATATAAAGCTCAAGAAAAGGGAAAAGTATGATCGAGAGCGTGCGATAAAATAACATAAATTAAGTAAAAAATTTTGACTAAAAACCGCCAGCAGATTTGATAAAGAATTTTTTTAAACTTGGTAATTTATTAACCAATCCAAGCCCTAAATCCCTCGCCAAAGCAATTGAGAAGCTTCTGGTTTCAAAAAGTGAATTTAAAATGTCGGTCGCAATTAACATTTTTTTCGCTTCAGATTTGGCCTTTTTGTTATAAGCATCAATTAGGCCTTGGCTTGAAATATCAAGTCCACAAAACAAATTATTTTTTACCAATTCGCATAAAATTTTAATTCCAGAAATAGCCAAATTAAAACCCTGACCCGCAATTGGATGCACGCCAGCAGCAGCATCGCCGATCAAAAGCATTTTTTTGTAGAAGAATTTTTCTGACTCGACCAAGTTTAAAGGATAAGAAAATTTTTCCGAAACCACCTTTACCTCACCCAAAACATCTTCGGTTTTTTTCCATAATTGATGAGTAAAATTTTCTTCATCCAAACTTAGAGCCACTTGAGATGTTTTGTCGGAAGCAATCCAAACAATTGAAGATTGATGCGGATCTTTTAGTGGCAAAATCGCTAATGGCCCACCAGGTAAAAATTTTTCATGAGCAATATTTTTGTGCGGCTTTTCATGAGAAATATTAAAGACGATGGCGGTTTGGTGATATTTTTTTTGGGTAGCGCGAATTTGATAAAGCTCACGAAGTTTAGAAAAGCGGCCATCGCAGGCTAACAATAATTTGGAATTTATAATTCTCTCATCATCAAGTTTTACTAAAACATTTTCTTCAAACTCAATTTTTTCGTAAGAATTTGGCGAGAAAACCGTAATATTTTTACGCCGCAAAATCTGATTACGCAGCGCGTTGTGAATGTGATAATTTTCAATAATCTGACCCAATTGGCCGTTTTTTGGATCGACCTGATAACCAATAAAATCAAGGAAGAATGGCGATTTGTAGTCAGTTATTTTGATGTCAGAAATTTCCCCTGCTTCCGCCTGTAATTCATCGTAAATTCCAATTTCATGAAATAATTGCAACGACGCCGCAGAAATTGCGTAAGCTCGACCATCGCGCTTTCTGTCAGCACTTAAGATGTCTTGCTTTTCGACAATCGCGATTTTTAAATCGTAAGACACATTGCTTAAACTAAGCGCTGCAGTCATTCCAGCAAAAGAACCGCCGATAATTATGAAGTCAAAATTATTCATTAAATCATGTTTTTTGGTTGAACCCATTCGTCAAACTGCGCTTCAGTTAAAAGGCCAGAATTTAGAGCTGCGGCCTTCAAAGTTGTACCTTCTTTATGCGCTTTTTTAGCGATTTTGGCGGCGTTATCATAGCCGATATAAGGATTTAATGCCGTCACTAACATCAAAGATTGATCGAGTAATTGAGTGATGCGCTCTTGATTAGCAACAATTCCGACCAAACATTGGTCGATGAAACTTTGAATTCCGTCATTTAGCAAATTAATCGATTCAATGACGTTACGAATAATCATCGGACGAAAAACGTTTAATTCGAAATGGCCGTTTGAGCCGCCAACCGTAATTGCCACATGGTTTCCCATAATTTGGCATGCGATCATTGTTAGTGCTTCGCACTGAGTTGGATTAACTTTTCCTGGCATTATTGAAGAGCCCGGTTCGTTTTCTGGAAGGCTGATTTCGCCAAGTCCGGAGCGCGGTCCAGAAGCTAGGAAGCGAATGTCGTTGGCGATTTTCATGGTTGAGGTTGCCAGCGAATTTAGTGCGCCAGAAAGGTTTACTAATTCGTCGTTACAGGCCAAGGCGAAGAATTTATTTTTGTTGGTGACGAAGCTATCAGCCTGCGCCAATCCTAGTTTAGCGAGGTTTGAATCTTTTACCTTCCAAAATCCGTCAGACAAAGTTGTGCGACCTAAATCTAAGTTGAGAAGTTTTTCGTGAAGTGATTTTAGGTGAGAAACTTCGGTGATTTTTTCAGCAAATTTTTCAGCAAATTTTGGATGACAATTAAGCCCTGTTCCAACGGCGGTGCCGCCTTGCGCCAATGCGGTGACATATAAAATTGCCTGCGAAACAAAAACCGCGGCAGTTTGGATTTGCACTTTGTAAGCCGAAAATTCTTGACCCAAAGTCACCGGCGTCGCGTCTTGCGTGTGAGTTCTTCCGATTTTGATGATGTCGTTAAATTCCCTTTCTTTTTTGCCGAGTTCATTGGCGAAGCGAACCAAGGTTGGAAGTAGTTTTTCGTAAACCGTTAAAACCGTCGCAACATGCATCGCTGTAGGGAAGGTATCGTTTGAGCTCTGTCCTAAATTTACGTGATCATTGGGATGAACCGGCGATTTTCCGCCTTTTTTTCCGGTCACTTTTTCGTTCGCAACTGAAGCGATAACTTCGTTGGTATTCATGTTGGTTTGAGTGCCAGAGCCAGTTTGCCACACTACCAAAGGAAAATGATTTTCGTAAAACCAATCGAAGCGCGCTAAAATAGTATCAACCGCATCAACAATTTTATCGGCTAAATCGGGAGAGAATTTTTTGAATTCGTCCGAAGTTGGATCAGATGACATCAGGTCTTTATTGGTAAGTGCTGCTGCTTTTTTAATCATCAGCATCGCGCGCACAACTTCTTTGGGCATTTTATGTCCTGGATTGTCATTGCAAATCGGAAAATTCTGCACTGAGCGCTGAGTTTGTGCGGCGTAATAAGCGTCAGCCGGAACTTTAATTTCGCCAAAAGAATCAGATTCGATACGGAAGTTTTGAGTCATAAATTTGAGATTTAGATTAAGATAAACAGATTTTTAAAAATTCTTCAGCATCAAGACTGGCCTTGCCCACCAAGAGTCCGTTGATATTTTCGATTGCTAAAATTTCTGCAGAATTTTGTGAATTAACCGAGCCGCCATAAAGCGTAAAATATTGCTGCGCTAGGCCGCTCATTTTTTCATCAAAAATTTTTTTAATTAATTTTGCCATTTCTTTGATCTGATCTGATGTGGGCACGATGCCCGTTCCAATTGACCAAATCGGCTCGTAAGCAATAATTAATTTTTCGAATTTTACATCCCAAGGAACCGAATTCATGATTTGGCGATAAACAAATTCAAGATGTTTATTTTGGTCGCGCGTTTCTTTGTTTTCGCCAACGCAGATAATTGGAATTAAATCTTTTGCCAGCGCCGCACGCACTTTCTTTGCAATCAATTCGTCGCTTTCAAAATGTCCGGCGCGACGCTCGCAGTGGCCCAAAATTACAAATTCGCAGCCAATTTTTTGCAACATTTCGGCACTAATGTCGCCAGTAAAAGATCCAGAATTTTCGAAGTGACAATCTTGAGCGCCAAGTTGTAGCGGCCTTTCGCTTAAAACAATTTTGGTGATTTCCTCTTCCGACATTTGTGAAGCATCTTTATTTTGATATCTCAACAACATTTCTAATTTCTGAAAACCGCTTTCCATCAATTCACTGTCGATATAGTCGATCATAAAAACTGGCGGACAAAGCACTGCTTCAACGTCGGTGAGTTGTGATTTTTTTTCTGTAGCATTTTTTAAAAAAACTTCCAGCCAAGAATCGGCCTCTTCAAAGGTGTGATTCATCTTCCAATTTGCCGCAATAATTTTTCTTTTCATAAATTAGATTTGAGCAATTAATTTTTTTATACGTTCGCCGCAAAGCTCATAGCGCCATCCTCGAAGCGATTCTTCGATTGATTTTTTGGTGCAAACCAAATTCTTCAAATGTTGGCTGGTGATCAAAAGTTGCTCTTTCAAATTTTCTTCGCGAGCAATTTCGGCGACTAATTCTTTAGCTTTTTTATAGAGATTTTTTTGCTTATCATTCATGAAATTTCCTTCGTCTTTAACATAATTTCTTTCTTCGAATTCAACATTTTGCTCAAGAATTTTTTTGATCTCGGTAATTTTTTTCTCATCTAAGTTCAAATCAAAATTTCGCAAATAAGCTACGCGCTCAAGGGTTTCGTCGCGCATAAAATGTTGACGCGGAAGATCGAGTTTTTTCACCCAGTTTTCGCGCCATAAAATTAGATTTTTAATTCTTGAAACTTCCTCACGCGATCTGCCTTTAAAAGAAAAATTTTTGAACAGATTATCTTGAGTTTCACTCATCGCTTTATTGACGAAAATTTTTATCTCTTCTTGATACCATTTGGTACGATTTTTTTCTTGAAGAATTTTTAATAATTTTTCGTAAATTTCTTCTAAAAATATCACATCAGAAATTGCGTATTTTAACTGTTCTGCGCTTAGCGGTCGTCTTTGCCAGTCGCTTCTTTGCAGAGTTTTATCAATATTTTTTTGTAGTAAATTTTCTGCTAAATTCGAATAGCCAGTATTAAAATTAAAACCGCAGAAATTGGCCATAATTTGAGTGTCAATTACGCTATCGGCCAGATCATCAAAAATACCCCCGCTTGCTATACCAGATTTCTGACAAAAAATCTGTAAATCTTGCAGGGAGGCGTGTAAAATTTTGGTAATTTTTTTATCAAAAATAACTGAAGTCAAAGGCGTAAGATCAACTCCCGAAAGTGCATCGACGATAAATAATTTTTGCTCACCAGATTTTTTTACCGCAATTTGAATCAAAGATAAAATCGGATAGTAAGTTTTTTCGCGCATAAATTCTGTATCCAGCGCAACTAATTTTTCTTCATGAATCAGTGCCACAGCCTCTTTTAAAGCTGCATCGTTAGTGATGTAATTTTGTGAATTTATCATTAAACGGAACCTAAATAGTTGGCTGTTTATCGCTGCTATAAAGCATCGAAGCCGATTTTGGAGAAGGTTGTGTGCTTGGTGGAAAATGCTTAATATCCACTAAATCTTTTTTTAACTTTTCGACCTCTTCTTTTTTTATCTTCTCTTCAATTTTTGCAGCTCCTTCTTTGTCAAAAGTGAATTCCGCCATATCTCTGGCGCGCGCTATATCAAAATAAAAATTCTGATTAAATTTTTCTTGCACTTCTTTTTGCTGAGTCACCTTTACTGCTTCGCGAGATTTAGTGTTAAGCAGATCAAATTCTTGCTCAATTTCTGTGGTTTTTTTGGTCAATTGGCCATTTTTAATCACGCCTTTGTCTATCGCGCCAAGCGTTAAAAAATTACCTCTAGCTTCAGCTTTTAATTTATCCATTTCAGCTCTGTTGGACTTATCGCCTTTTAAAAATTTCAGCATGGAATTTACGTTTGGAGTTCCGGCATTATCATCAAATTCTCCATTTTGAAAATTATCGACTAAACCTTTAAACGCTTTATTAAATAGCGGTGAAACTCCTCTTTGTCCCACATTATCAAGAAAAAATTGACACATTTTGGCGTCAATATCGCCTTCCCGCAAAGCTTGATATTTCTTGTCGACAAAATCTTTAATTAGTCCATTGGTGCCGGCATGTTTTTCTGTTATTCCGTCAGAATTTTTTTTCTCCCAGCCTTTGGCAAGATCTTCTTCAAAAGCTTTAAAAGCATCTTTTAGAGCTTTGGTATGTTTTTCTTTTGACGCGTTTAAAGCTTTGCTATGATCAAGTTCGGGCGCTACTTGAGCTAAAAGATTGGTCGCGGCAATTCCACCTAAAACTAAAGGCGCTGATCCTGCGATCGTCGGAGCTAATTCAGCCATCATATTTTGCCCAATTTCACTATCTTTCAAAACCTCCACCAAATCACTAAATTCGCTAATAATCGGCAATTTAAAAACTCCTTCAATCGCTTTATCAATTTCCATTTTATCCATCAATTCGCCAAGAAAGCCAAAATATTTTCTATTGGTAATAACATCGCCAAAACCTTCGCCCAAACCTTTATTAGCTTCGAAAAGCGGGCCAAAAATTTCTTTTAAAGGATCGAGATAATTGAAAACATGTCCCATAATTGAAAAGGCGCCAAGTGGCGTAAATACCAAGAATAACGACATTGCGCGATGTTTCCATCTTTCGTCAGAGTTGTCAGCGTGACCTTGCATGTCATCCATCATGCTGTTTGCCAAATCTTTACTATCGGCATCAAATTTATCCATGCGCTTCTTAAACTCTTCTTCATCTTTTTTGATTTCTTCCAGCAACAAATCTTGCATCTTGTTGTAAGATGCGATGTCGAGCGTTTCGTTTGAAGAATCGATCTTGCTCATTATTTTTTGCATCAATTGAGAATAGTTGCTGCGATTGGGGTCTATTCTGCTGCGAAGTTGCGATGCCAAATGCAATCTTCGCTGATTATATGATTCAACATATTGCAAATCGGCCGCATCAGTACTGCTGTAAATACCTTTTCCAAGCTGCGACGATCCTTTGTGAATCATTGTTGCAAGACCTTTTCCAATCGTGCCTGCAGCGTGTCCAATCATTTCTTTATAAGTGGGATTTTCCGAAGTGATGCCAAGTAGTTTTCTTTTTACGTGCTCTTCAAGATCAATGCCATTTTCCATCACATTTTCTAAACGCGCTTTATTCATCGATAATTTATCTCGCGCTCTCATTCCATCAAACATTGCTTCTCGACGATCATCTAAACTTGGCTTTGTAAGATAAACAATTTTCTCATCTTGTTTTTTTGTGGCAGGGGCTTTCTTCTGATTTAAATATTCTTTAACACTTGCTTTCTCAAGCGGAGCATCCATTTCAACCAATCGTCGCGCTGTAATTGAACATTCTTTTATTGCCTCTTTGCGTTCTGTAAAAATATCGTCAACCAAACCAACAAAGGCTTCGACACTATTATCTTTCTTCGCAAGTTCGAAATGTTTTTGCAAACTTGCAGTAACGTCGGCAGTTCTGTCGAACCTCTTCGTGCCGTAAAGATCTGCAATCTGACCAATTAATGCATTGAATCTTTCTTGCGAAGTTTGGGGATTTAAAGTCGCTGGTCTTGACATATCATTTTAAAAAATTGCTAAAAAATTCTTGTAAAAACTATCTCATCTTCATTCTTAATAATCACCGAAAAATTCATCCTCAATTCTTGACATTAGTTCAGGCGCTATTTAAATCTTTTAGTTCTCTTCTGAGGGTTTACAAACCCCCTTCCAATAAATTATGAGGATAAAAATGATTAAAAAATTACTTGTTTTAGTTGCCATAATTTCTCTTAACGCCTGTCACGGTAAGTCTAAAATCAAAGATTCAAAAACTGACATCGCTCCAATTGATCAAGTTACCACTACAACTGAATCAGATTTTCAAACCATCGAAAATCAACAACAAGCTGACGCATTAAATAAAGCTGAGCAAGCAAAAGATGACGAAATCGAAGTTCAAGATCGCGTTTTCTTCGACTACGATTCTTCTGAAATTTCTGATGATGCAAAAAAAATTCTCGACACCCAAGCTCTTTGGTTGAAAAGCGATCCATCAATCAAAATCACTGTTGAAGGACATTGCGACGAAAAAGGCACCAGAGAATACAACATCGCTCTTGGCGACAGAAGAGCTTCTGCTACAAAAAATTATTTAGTTAAAACTGGCGGTGTCAACGCTTCAAGAGTCAAAACCGTTTCCTACGGTAAAGAGCGTTTAGCCTATTTTGGAACTGATGAAGCAACGATCTCAAAAAACAGAAGAGCCGTTACTGTTGTAGTTCAATAGCAATGTGGTTTAAAAAATTAAAGCCGGTCTGGCATTGTCAGATCGGCTTTTTTTGTGTCCAAAAATGGGAATGAAGATGTTGGTGGGTCTAAATCCTCGACTCAAGTAACAGCTGCGCAATCCATATCTTAGAAACTTTTTCTGCTAAAGAATTTTGTTCACAGCGATTATGTAAATGTAAAAAATCTAGCTTATCCATGTTCTGATCTTGGCTGCCGCAAGAATAAAAATATTCCATCTCGCCTTTTTCATTCTCTCTTTTTTGTAAACATTGCGAGCAAACGCCTTTCAACATACATTGCATTGGGGCGTTTAAGCTGGTGATTGCGATTGGAGCTTCGCTAATTGATCTTATGGAATTTTCGTGACGTAGCTTAGCAATTTCATGCATCATTTGATCGTTGCCAATCGCAAAAATTCGATCAATTTTCTGAGGATTGTTTGTGAAATAATTTTTTAGAGCATCAATTACTGAACCTTTAAAATAGCCGTCTTTTGCCTTTTCCTCAACCGCAATAATTAAATTGTTGCAACAATTCTCCATTTCTTTTTGTCGAACAATTTCAGAATATTTTTTATATCCTGCAAAAAAAATCACCTGACAATTATTTCTTTTAAATTCTGAAGCAACCGCGCCCAATACTTGGCTTCCGCGGCCTCCACCGATTAGAACCACGGTTTCATTTGCCAAAATTTCTGTTGGTTTTCCAGAGGGCCCCATAAAAACACAAGGTTCGCCAGTTTTAAAATTCGCAATTAAGCTGGTCGATCCCCCAGTGTCCACAACCACGCCACCAATGATTCCGTGCTCACGATCAATTGATAAAGCGGTCACCGGAACTCCTTCCATCGCCATTAATTGGCCAGAAATTTTTGGTGCCAAAGCGTGATAATTTTGTAAACGAAAAATATGTCCAGTTTGTGTTTGTTTTGCCAAAAGCGGAGCCTTGACTAGGATTTTAAATACATGATCCGAGAGCCTTTCAATTCTTTCAATTCTGACTAAAAATTCTGTATTTATTTTCTCTAAAAAATTCACATCTTTTGTGGTTTCAACCTCATTTAAAATTCTCGTAATTTCCTTGTAACCAATCTTCGCGCTTGCCATTGCCTTCACTACATTTCCTTCAAAATTTGGATGTAGATCGCCAAAGAAACTCACGGCTTTTTTTGATTTTTCATCAATTTTGGTGATCACGCTAAAGTCTTTTGGGCGCGCGCTGTGAGTGATTGGGTAATGTTTGTGATCTTGGGTAATTTCGGCAAAATATTTCCCCGTAATTTCGAAATCTAAGCCATCTTCTAAGACCGCAGAAATGTTTGGTGTTGTGCCCGCTGCAATTAAAAGAGATTTACATTCGATAATTTTTCCATCGGCACATTTTAAATTTTTAATGTGATTAAATTGATCAATTTCAATTTCTTGTGGAGCGGCATTTTCAACAAATTCTATACCTTCTTCAAAAGCTTTGTTCAGTTCTTGATGATTTAGTTTGTGGGCTGGAGAGTCTTGAATTTTTTTTCGATAAAGAATTTTTACTGGTGGTAAATTTTCGGGATTTTTGGCATCGCGCAAAAATTCTTCCGCAATGATTTTTTCTTCCTCGTTTAAATTTGGCCAAATTTTTTCTTTGCCGATTATCGCAAATTTCTTCGCAAATTTTTTGATTTGCACCAAATAATAGGCCTGCGCTTCGCAAGCGGTATCAACAGCTGTAAGCCCTCCGCCAATTACCGCAATTGGCGTACGAATTTGTAAATTGGTAAACAATTCTTCTTTAAAACTTCCGGTTAATTGCAGCGACATCAAAAAATCTGAAGCAGATCGCACGCCTTTGGCGAAGTTATTTTTTATATTAATAATGTTGGGACGACCAGCTCCCAAACAAAGTGCCACATGATCGAAACCATATTGCTCAAAAGCGGTTTTATCGGTAATTGATGAACCAAAACGAATGCCGCCAAACATTCTAAAATTTTTGCGACGCTCTAAAAGCAAACGAATTATTTTTAAAAAATTCTTGTCGAAACGCACGGTGATTCCATATTCAGCAACGCCACCAAAGCCTTGAATTAAGCGACTTGAGAGTGGTTCGTAAATTTCATCTAAAAATTTTATCGGCTTAAATTTTACACGATTTCCAACTTCATCAATACCAGAAATTTCTGAATTTAGCGGCTCAATTTTTAAGCCATCAATTGCCACCACCTCGTGTCCGTCATTTAAAAGATGATGCGCCAGAGTATAGCCAGCAGGGCCCAAGCCACAGACAAGAATTTTTTTACCAGAATTTTTTTGCGGTAAATTGCGCTCTAAATTTAGCGGATTCCAGCGCGTTAAAAGTGCATAAATTTCAAAACCGTAAGGCAGCGCTAAAACATCTTTTAGAGTGCGAGTTTCAATTTGCGGAATATCGACAGGATCTTGTTTTTGATAAATACACGACTTCATACAATCGTTACAAATACGGTGTCCAGTGCCCGCAATCATTGGGTTATCAATGATTGCCATAGCCAAAGCAGCGATAGAAAAACTTGATGATTTTAGCAAATTCATCTCAGAAATTTTCTCATCCAAAGGACAACCATGAAGTTCAACTCCAAGCGAATCGGTTTTTGGAATTGCGGAATTTTTTTCTAAAATACCAGTGCGACACGAATCTTTTTCCTGCTTGTGACAAAAAATACAATAATGGGCTTCAGCTAAGATACGATTGAGTTCAAAGCCTTTGTCAGTTAAATTAAATCCGTCGCGTTTTGATTTATCGGCGCAAGGAGAAACTAAATTTTGCGGATCAATTTTTTGCGGCAAAATAAATAACGCACCTTTTTTGTGAAGCTTGCGACCCGCGACAGAGTAGAGCGCCCAAGCTGAATAATTTTCTAAAATTTCAAGATTTTCTTCAGCTAAAATTTTGGCAGCGAGTTTTTTTTCTAGGTCATCAATGTCGTCAAAAAAGATTCCTAAATCAGAGAGAATCCTTAATCCATCAACATCTGCAGCAGTTTCTTTAAATTTTTTTGCAACATTTCTTTGCACAAATTCACGACGTGCGATGTAAATTTTTTGCAAATCATCGTGATGTTTTTTTAATAGTTCATGTTCTTTTTGAATGCCAAAAAGTTCGACTAAAAAATTTTCAAGACTGCGCGCACGCTCAAGCAAATCAAGATTATCAGATGATTTGTTGTTTAAATATTCTGCAAATTTCTGATCTAATTTTACTAAACCATCGCGCTCATAAAGATCTTGAAAAGTCAGGTTGAAATTGGATTTAAGATGATCTTGTAATGACATTTTTTATGATTTTTTCTTCGTCAAATTCGAATTTTTTATTGCCAATAATTTGATATTTTTCATGGCCTTTGCCCGCTAAAATCAAGACGTCGCCAGCTTCAAGCATCGCAATTGCTTTTTCAATAGCTGTCTTGCGTTCAGAAATTTCGATAGTTTTTTTTATGTCGCAAGCGGCGAGAATTTCTTTGCGAATTAATTCTGGTTTTTCGGTGCGAGGATTGTCGTCGGTAACAACAACTAAATCTGCCATCTCGCAAGCGATTTTGCCCATGATTGAGCGTTTGCCGGCGTCGCGATCGCCGCCGCAGCCAAATAAAATAATTAAGCGTGATTTAGTGATTTGGCGACCAAGCTCTAAAACATTGGTCAGCGCGTCTGGTGTATGTGCAAAATCGATAAAAATTTGCGCTTTGTTTGATAGCGTTGCAACGCGCTGCATCCTTCCAGTTGCGGGCTGAAGCTTGTTAAAATTTTTAAGTAAATTCGTCAGCTCAATTTCGCTTAAATTATTTTTTGCTAAAATATTTCCCAAGGCGCAAAGAGCGTTCATCGCTTGAAAATCGCCGCCAACCAAAAGATCGAAGCTGTAATTTTTTTGCCTAAACTCAAAAGAAATTCTTTGGCCTAAATCAAGCGTGGTGATTTCTTTAAGCTGTAAATCGCGAGCTTTAAAACCGTAATCAATAATTTTGTGAGAATGTTGTTCGCAGATTTTTCTAATCTCGGCGGCTGATTCAATATCGGCGTTAAAAATAGCGCTGCCACCTTGCGACAAAACATTGTCAAAGAGAATCATTTTACAGCGAAAATATTCCGCCATCGTCTTGTGATAATCGAGATGATCTTGCGTGAAGTTGGTGAAAGCGCCGACGGAAATTTCTAAGCCTGCTATTCTTTTTTGCTCCAATCCAATTGAACTGACCTCGATTACAACATCATCAACGCTGAATCTTTTTAAAGTGCTTAAGTTTTTGTAAAGCGACACCAGATCAGGAGTTGTAAGGCTTGAATTTTGTAATTGATCGGGAATATCGGCGTCACACATTACTCCAAGAGTTCCGATTGAGGCGGATTTTTTTCCTAAAAATTGCAAGATTTGGCGAGTAAATTCGGCGGTGGAGGTTTTGCCATTAGTGCCAGTGATGGCGTAGATATTGGCTGGAAGTGGGGAGTAAAAAATTTGAAGGAATTCTGTAAGTAACGCAAAAGGATTTGAACTGGTTATCGATAGGGCGTTTTTGGCGGCTTCAAGATTGCAAAGGTCGTGGTTCGAAATTACTACGCTAGCGCCTTTTTCGATGGCACTTGGAATAAATTCCAAGCCGTCTTTAACTTTTCCCGCAAGGGCAAAAAAAGCAGAATTATTTTTTGCTAAACGCGAATCGAGAGCAATGTCTTCAATTTCGATCGTGTCTGATGTGACGCCTGAAGCAATTTTGTAATCAGTTTTTACTTGAGAAAGGATTTGGGAAAGCTTCACGAGAAGTCGGAAATCAGTTTTTGGAATTTTTTCGCAGCCTCTTTTGGATTAGCTTCGCGAGTGATTGGTCTTCCCGCAACTAAATGCGACGAACCATTTATTAAAGCGGTTTTTACATCAGCGACACGTTTTTGATCGTCGTTTGCGATGTTTTCCAGTCGGATTCCTGGACTTACAATCAAAAAATCTTTACCGAATTTTTGGCGTAAATTTGGCGCTTCTAAAGCAGAAGCAACAATGCCGTTTAGACCTGAATTTAAAGCCAATTCCGTCTTTTTTAAAACTAGATTTTGAAGAGAAATATTCGGATCAAATCCCATTTCATTTAAATCTTTTTGATCGAGATTCGTCAAAACCGTCACGCCAATAACTTGCATTTTACCCTTATTTTGCGCGGCTTTTTCCATGATTGCGCGACTTGCGGTGTGAATAGTTAAAAGATCAATTTCATATTGTGCTAAATTTGCAACGGCGCGACCAACGGTTTCTGAAATATCGTAAAGTTTAAGATCGGCAAAAACCTTTTTGCCCTTATTTTTCAACCATTTGACAAGGGTGAAATATTCGCCGCTCATCATTAATTCTAAACCAATTTTGTAAAAGTTTACCGAGTCACCAATGTCATCAACTAATTTTTTTGCCGCAGAAATATCGGCAACATCAAGAGCTACAATCAGGCGTTCGCTGGTTTTGGTGGACATTATTGGCTAATAGAAGATTTTTTTTCGGCAGCGACAGACGATTCTTCGCCAACCAAAAGACGAGTAATATTTTCTTTATGTCGAACTAAAATTAAAATTGCTAAGAACCAACAAAGCACGATTTGAGAGGTTGGGGCGTCGAAACGATTGGATAAAATAATTGAAGAAAAAATCGCGACGATGGAAGCGACGGAAGAAATTCGAAATAAACAAAAAGATAAAATCCAAAAACATGTCGTCAAAAATCCTACGCCAAAATCAAGTGCAAATAAAACTGCAATCGCAGTTGCAACGCCTTTGCCGCCTTTGAAGCGTAAATAGATTGGATAGATATGTCCCACAACTGCAACGGCGGAAACTATTGCCAAAAATAAATGTAAATTTTCAATTTTATAGAAAGCAAATCTGGCAATAATCACCATCGCCGCACCTTTCAACCCATCAAGAATCAGGGTAATAAAACCTAATTTCTTCCCCAGAATTCTAGTAACATTGGTTGCGCCAATATTTTTTGAGCCCATTTCGCGAATGTCGATTTTGGCGCAGAGCTTTGATATTACTAGGCCAAAAGGAATTGCTGAAATTGCGTAAGTAATTACGAGGAAGAAAAATAGTTGAAAGGATATCATGCGGGATTTTTATCTTTGTTTTTGCGGAAGGCGTCCAAAGAAATTACTTTTGCTGATAAATCAATTGATTCGGACTTCTTTTCTTTGCCCTCGGAATTATTGGCTAGATTTGATTCGCCGTAATCGCCATTTTCAAAGCCTTCGATTTCGTCGTAACTGACGCTAAATTTTAAACCGAAATTCATTGATGGATCGGCGAAAGAAGTAACGGATTTGTAAGGAATCGTCATTTTTTCATTTTTGCCAGAAAAACTTAGGGCGATCTTGAATTGATCTTGGTCAACCGTAAGACTTTTGTACTGATATTGAATCGCGATCGTCATTTCTTCGGGATATTTTTCGATCAAATGTTTTGGCAAAACAACGCCAGGAAAGCGCGTCAAAAAAGTAACGATAAAGTAATGTTTGCCAGGTAAGCCAGTCTTTTCAATTTTTTTAAGAGTCTCGTAAATCACTGAACGCATTGAGTTCTCGATGATTTCGTCATACCCGATTAGATCTTGCATGGATGATTTTTTTGGGAGTGAAAAAAGTGCCCGAGATTCTGTTGAAAGGCTCTCGGGCGGCCCCGATAAAATCACTTATACTAAGCAGCTACAGCCACTTTGGTAAATTCGAAGTTATCATTAGCAAAATTGTCATTTGCGTTTAGTTTTTTCGAACGATGTCGTTTTATGGCTTGCGCCTTTCCACAACCGGCAGTATCTCAACCGAGTAAAATCATTCCCTTTATCGCATGTCGAAAGCTGTTTCATCCCCATAAATGGTGGAGATGTCGGGTACTGCCCCCGAGTCCATGTACGTTTATTGCGAAATGCATTTATCACCATAGATCTCAAGCAAAAACTTGAGAACGTAATACAAATTAAACTAGGGAAAAAAATTCACAAGAGCGGCGGTCAAAAAAGTGATTACCGTAAAATTCCGCCATTCAATTAATTCAGCCAACTCTGTTTAGGTTTTGGCAATATACAATTTTATCCAAAAAAAACACGATCAACCAAGATATCTTTTATACTAAATTCACCCTGTTTATTTTGAGTTTGGTTTTTAATAATCATCGCTTCTTCTAGAGGCGCACCAAAGTCTATTAATTTTACCAAACTCTTTAACCTCCAGTGATCAC